>Ga0187872_10000006_pt1 | contig 283579 bp, 283 predicted proteins | sample June2016WEW_16_4_FD_132973 | JGI IMG/M metagenome (GOLD analysis project Ga0187872, IMG submission 132973) | Peatland microbial communities from SPRUCE experiment site at the Marcell Experimental Forest, Minnesota, USA - June2016WEW_16_40 | ecosystem: Environmental > Terrestrial > Soil >... | reverse complement strand
GGTCACAGGGACCTCCTTGTGACCCACACAATACTGCTCCCGTCAGCCGACTGCTCGTACTTTTACCCACGCGAAGCGTCCGCCGCGCCAGCGGCTTCGTTCTGGTCGGCCACTCGGAAATTGACCGATTACGCGGGTCTGGCGCCGCGGCCAGCCGACAGCGGCCTGAGAGCAAGTTGTATCATCGATCCTGAGGGATCCTGAGGTTACTTCAAGCAATCCAATGAGGAGAACGGAATGAGAGTTGTCTTGTACGGCGCGACGGGCATGATCGGGAGCCGGATTTTGAAAGAACTGCTGTCGCGCGGGCACACCGTTACCGCGGTAGCGCGAGACCCTTCAAAGGTGAAGGCGCAGAACAACCTGACCATTGAGAAGGGCGACATGCTGGACGCCGATAACATCGCGAAAGTGGCCAAGGGAGCGGACGTGGTGATCAGCTCGTATGGGCCGCCCTCCGGTCCGCAAGGTCCCGATCCCACCAAGGCGAACCAGTTGTCGGAAGCCGTGCGAGCGCTGATGGCCGGCGTAAGGCGCGCAGGCGCACCTCGCATCATCATGGTGGGCGGCGCCGGAAGTTTGGAAGTTTCGCCGGGGCTGCAAATTGTCGACGCACCCACGTTCCCGGACGCCTACAAGCCGGTGGCGCTGGCGCATCGCGATGCATTCCACATTTTGCGCGAAAGCGATTTGAATTGGACCTACTTCAGCCCCGCCATGATGATTCAACCGGGCGAGCGAACGGGCAAGTTCCGCCTTGGCAAAGATGCGCTGGTGTCGGACGCGAAGGGTAACAGCACAATTTCCGCCGAAGACTATGCCGTCGCGCTGGTGGACGAAGTGGAGCAAGGGCGTCACACCAAGCAGCGGTTCACCATCGGCTACTGAGCACACGCTACCGAGTCGATATGGATCCACTCCAGCAATTCAAACAAGCCGCGGCGGAAGCTGCGGCCGCGCTGGTGGAGAGCGGGATGATCGTCGGTCTCGGCACGGGTTCTACCGCGAAGCTGGCGGTGGAGGCGCTGGGCAAGCGCGTAAAGGACGGATTGCACATCGTTGGGATCCCGACCTCGGAGTATACGGCACGTCAGGCACGGGGAGTGGGCATTCGCATCTCGTCCTTAGCCGAGTACACGGAAGTGGATCTGACGATCGATGGCGCGGATGAGATTCAGCTTGGAACGCTGGACTTGATCAAGGGCCGAGGAGGGGCGCTGTTGCGCGAAAAGGTGGTGGCCAGCTCCAGCCATCGCTTGATCATCATCGCCGATGAGACCAAGCTGGTGGACCAACTCGGCACTCGATTCGCCGTTCCAGTCGAGGTGGTGCCTTTCGGCTGGCAAGCGGCGCAGCGAAAACTCCAGAAGCTGGGCGCCCATACCAAGCTGCGCCCGGGCCCGGATGACAAGCCGTTCGTCACCGATGGCGGAAACTTCATTGTGGACTGCAGCTTCAGCCCGATCGAAGCGCCGGCAGCGTTGGACCAGGAGTTGAATAGCGTGGTCGGTGTTGTAGAGCACGGGCTATTTCTGAAAATGACATCGCGAGCGATCGTTGCCGGGCCGGATGGAGTCAAGGTTCTGCTGCCGCAATAGTCGCGTCCGCTTCGAAGTCCGTGCGCTCCTCTACCGAAGGCACCTGGCCGAAATAGGCGCGCAGGCGCATGCCCGGGAAGTAGTAGTGCAGCGTCGGTAGATCGGTTTGAGGAGCTAGAATTGCCTTGTTCTCCAATTCGTTTTGGTGTATAAATACCAGAACCGCCGCCGAACGGGGATTTGGATTGTGGGGCTGGTGGACGACCTGGTACCAGGCGTTCCCGTAGAGTCCCGCAACAGCCAGAGTTACGACGGCTAAACTGGCTGGCCTCCGCAAAGGACCGAGTGAAGGAACCAGCGCGAGGCCAGCGAGCAGATCCAGTTCCGGCACAAACGTCAGCGAATACCTCGGCGTGCTGGTGAGAACACATAGCGTTACCAGTAGCATCAGTACAGTCATGAGTGCCGCTGGATATAGGCTCGGGCCCGTCCGTGAGCGATTTCGGAGTTGCACCAGCAGAGCGAGCGCAATCAGCCCCCATTCAAGCGGTGAATCGAAAATACGCGCGCGCCACGTATCCATGAAGCTCACGTGGCCCCAGGGAGCGTCGCGCAGTAGCGCGAGATACGCCATCGCTGCGTAGGACTTCACAAAGGACAATCGCAGGATGGCACTTGGCCACGCGGCAAGAACGGTGGCGAAAAATGTCCCCACGGACAACGCTACGAATTTCCGATCAACCTGCCAGCGCCTCCGCTCCACGAAGCCGCAGATCGCGATTGTGAGAATCAGAACGAAAGCCACTTCCAGCGTGCAAAATGCAAGACCGGCCGTCACTACAGCGCCGTACCAATAACGTCGCTTCCCAGTTGCGACAGCTTTCAAAAGAAAAATGAGACTCGCCAGCGAGCAAAGCGCGAACAGTTGATGAGGCGCCAGTTCGGTGGACCCGATCACAGAATAGCTAGTAAGAAAGAGCACCGCCGCAAGAACTGCGGCAATTGAGGCTTTAGGCCCCGGTACAAGCCACAAGCAGCCAAAATAGACCACAGCCAGGCTGGCGGCCGGAATCGCAAGCATGACGGTGCGCGCCGCGCGTTCGTTGAGGCGGAGTTGCGACACGGGGATCAGCAAGTAGTGAAAGAGCGGCCCGTGGAAGTGGCGATAAAACAAAACGTCGTTGCCAGTGCGAATGCGTTCGGAAAGCGACCGCCGGCCATCGAGATGCATTCCAGCTCGCAAAAAATCCGCAATCGGGATCGACGGCGTGTCGGTCCAGTTTGCGAAGAAGCCCAGCGAGGCGGCGGACATATAGTCGGCCTCGTCGTAGCCATATGGCTCCGATGAGACATTGCGGGCAATCAGCAAAAGGAAAAGCGCCAACAGCAGTCCGAAACAGATGAGCGAACCACGAACGTGAAGGAGCAATGCCATCCATCGGCATAGTGCCGCGACGGCCCCACTTATCGCACTTGCTGAAGGTGATGAACCAGATGCACGAGATAATCCTCGGCCAGGAACTGAATCGTGACAGGGTCGCTGGAGCCAATTCTGCAGGATGCCTTAAGCGCATCCTCAGGCAGATGCTCGATCACGTGCGCCAAATACCGGTTGTAGCTGGCCCAAAGAGCGATCAGAACGGGCCAGGGCATCTCCTGAACGGCTTGCACGCGGACACAACCGGCTTGATCGTAGCCCGGGAATTCCAGAGAACCTTGCAACGCGGCGCGCACAAAGCGCTGATGATTGTTGGATGCAGAGTCAATCAAATGCCCGATCACCTGCTTGCGCGACCATCCGTCCGCATGAAGCGGTAAACGGCTGTCGGCTTCGGTGATCTTGATCAGACTCGCCTCGGTGGAATCTACCAGGCGCGCCAGCTCAGCGCCCAGAGCCTTCACTGAATATCCAAAGTGACCCGGACATCCACGCTGCGGGGGGGCAGGCACTCCTTGTTATTGCAGGCCTGATAACGAAGCTTCCCGTTCATGAAGGCCATGCCCGGCATGGCGCTGGCGGGCGCTTTGAAGCGCGTCCCAATCTCAAAAGTCCCGGTGTAAACGGAAATGGGATTGGGCGAGAACGAGAGCTTCTCCATTTGCGGCTTGGGATAAGCAACTTGCTCGGCTTCCAGCGGATCCTTGTTCCAGGTCAGTTTGATCGGGATCAGGTAATCGTCACCCGGCATGTTGCTGTTGACGTGGAAGCCCGGCTGCAATTCGGCTTTCAGGGTAAAGTCCGCCGTGGCGCCGCGGTGGATAGTGAGGCGCGTGGACGGCGCGATGCTCAGGACGGTATTACCTGGCGCTTGGGCGAGTAAGCAGAGCCAGGGCGTTGCCAGAAGCAACAGAAGCGCGGTCGTGAGGCGCGTTGAGCAGTTGAACGATGGCATTCTTGAATTCCTCTTTCCCCATGGAGACGCCGACATGAACCGATGCAATCTTCCCGTCCCTGTCGATCAGCAGCGTAGTCGGCAGCGAGTCCAACCCGCCGTAAGCAGTGCTGACGTCGTCGTTGCCCAGCAGGATGCGATAGTTCATCTTCATGTTTTGGACATAGGGCTTGATGACGTTCCATCCGTCTTCGTCCATGGAGACACCCACCACGGCGAAGCCCTGGTCTTTGAACTGCCTTTCGAAATCCATGAACCACGGGATCTCGATTTTGCACGGGCCGCACCAAGTGGCCCAGAAGTCCAGCAGCACCACCTTGCCCTTGTAGTCGGCGGGACGAACCATCTGGCCATTGGCGTCCTTCAAGCTGAACGCGGGCGTCGGCTGCCCAACAGCGGCATTCAGGCTGAACGGACCTGCGGGCTTTTGCTCTTGGCGGGCCTTGGGGGCAGGCTTCATCCCGCCAAAATCCGAGCATCCGGTCCACAAAAGTGCGCAGGCGAGCGCCGAGCCAACACCAATTACCAAGGCTATCTTCGACACAGGTATCTCCTGCTTCATTATATCGGGCATTAGATAGCTATCGGCCCGTGTTGAAAAACCGACCGAAACCACTCGGCCCGCCGGTTGCGATGCCGCGCCGCCAGCGTGTACTCCGGATGCCGGCGGACACCCGAATAGATCCAGGCGGCAGTATCGCAAAAACTCTCGCAAAGGTAGTCGCGCCAGGGAGGCGAACTGCGCAGAGTCCCGTTCGATAACACCCGTTTCCTCGATTCGGCGGACCAGCCCAGCTCACCACGCGCCCGTTGCTTCCATTCTTCCCGCACCAGGGCCTCGTAGGAGCGGCGCGAGGGGTTGCCCAGCCTGACCCAGGCGAAGTGGAACAACTCATGCACCAGAATGCGGGCCAGTTCTCTCGGTTGGCGCTCCAGTTCCTGGTCCAGCACGATCTCCCGCTTGCGGATGAATGAGCCGGCATAGACCGGCTGGCCGTGCGGGCGATTGGAATATAAGTAGCTGCGATCGGCGGTCAGCGCCGGCAAGAAACGAACGCTAACACTTCGGCCTTCAAAAGCCACCAGCCGCCTTTCGATGGCTTTAATGGACCTGCTGCAGTTGCGCGGGTACCCGCGGAGCAAAATAGGCCTGATTTTCAATTTTCACGCTGTATTGGGCCTGCAGGCCCTTGAGCCATTCTTGAAACTTCGCCTGCTTCACGGCTTGGATCACTTGCATGGTGGCATCGCTAAAGGACTGCTGGTTGATCTCTTCGGCCCGAATCAGGTAAAACCCGTTGGGCTGCTTGAGGGGCGCGCTCAGCTCTCCTTGCTTCAGAGCGAAAACAGCAGTTTTGATCGGCTGCGGATAGGTGCTGTCCAGCTTCATCACTCCAAAATCGCCGTCTTTGGCGGCAGAGACTGGATCGTCGGAGTTATCACGCGCCAGCTTGCCGAAATCCGCCCCGCCCTTGATCTGCTTTCCCAAGTCCTCGATCTTGGCTTGAGCCTCTGCTTCCGTGAGTAGCTTCTTGCCACCCGGGGCCGCCTTCCCAGGCGTGGGATTGAACGCAATGTAGATGACCCGGACTTTCACTTCCTTGAATTTTTCGGCATTGTCGTTGTAGTACTTCTGCTCATCGGCCTCGGAAATCTGCATCGTATTATTGACCTCCGAGAGCTCAGCGGTAGAGAGCACCTGGATCCGCGACATTTCCAGTTGTTCTTTAAAGGGCTCTTTTTGATCCAGCCCCGCCTTTTCCGCGTCCTCGGCCAGCCGCTGCATCAGAAAGACCTGGCTGAGCATTTGGGGCTGCGATCGCGCCATTTGCTGGTATTGCGCGGGAAGCATGGTGATCAGCTTGTCCAGATCGGCCGCCGTATATTTCTTGCCATTCACTTCCGCAACCACGGTATCGGGCGCCACGGGAGGCGCTGGAGGAACAGCGTTGGTGGGAGCCTGGACGGCAGGAGTGCCCGGAGCGACATTCACCGGCCGCTGGGCTTGCCCAGGCGCCTGACTGTACGCTAGTGCGGACAACATAAGAGCAATCGCTAGAATCTTCATTGAATACTTCCAGGTCTGGAAGCATTCAGTTTATCATGCGCTTGTCCTTACGGTTCGTTCTGGGAGGACGGTTCGTTCTGGGAGGCACCCGACTTCACCTGAACATGATGCGGCAGGCCGGCCTCGCCAGAAATCTTGATGTTGTTCACCACCTGAATCGCCCCCGCGGCTTTCGCCATTCGCGTGGCGGCGCCCTTGTGTTGCATGACTGTGGTGACACCGGTCCAAGTGGCCACGCGATCCTTGACATGGACCTGGAAGCCATCCTTTCCGATCTTGGACTTGGCCAGCTTCGCCTTGATGGTGGCTTCGATCTCCGGATCGCTGAACTTACCCTGGCTATGCGACATGGTGAGAGGTCCGGCGAACAAGGACACCAAGGACGCCAAGGACGCCAGAAAACAAAGCACGAGAGGAGCTCTTTTCATACCGCTTCAGTGCGCCGCGGAAGCGGGAATTCGCACACGAAATGCGCCAACCCGGTTTTATCTATTCGCCATCCAAGACGCGCGCCGCGATTTTGCCCTGGGCGATGCGGATATCCACCCTGGAATCTGCGGGAGCGTCGGCAGCCTGTTTGACGATGACGCCGTCCTGATTGGTGACGATGGCATATCCCCGTTCCAGGATTTTGAGCGGACTGAGCTGCGTGAGATGGGCAATCAGCGGATTCAGCCTTCCATGTGCCCGCGCCAAGCGAAGATGAACCAGTTGAGCGGCGGCTGTATCCGCGGCCTCCAGCCTGCGCCGCGCGCGGGCGATTCGCAAACGCAGATCCAGACTCCGCAGCCTGCCCGTCAACTCCTCCAGACGCTTGCGGCGGATGGACGAAGCGCTTTGGGCCCGGCCACGCATCCGGTAATCCAGCTCATCTACGCGCTGCTGCAAACGGCCGACATTGCGGTGCAAAATAGCCGAACCTCGCTCCACGCCGCGTTCGTGCAACGCGCGCGCGGCCATCGCCAGGCGGTAACGCGTAGCTTGTAACAGCTTGTGGTCGAACACGGTGATCTGGTCGAAGATTTGCTCGCGAGGGCAAATCACCAGCTCGGCGGCGGCCGACGGTGTGGCGGCGCGGAGATCGGCGACGAAGTCAGAAATGGTGAAGTCGGTCTCATGCCCGACGGCCGAGATCACGGGCGCATGGCTCGCCGCAATGGCGCGCGCCACGGCTTCTTCGTTGAAGGTCCAGAGGTCTTCGAGCGACCCGCCCCCGCGAGCCACGATCACTACGTCGGCCCATGCCGAGTTGCTGAAGTATTCGATCGCGCGGCAGACGGCTTCCACCGATCCCTCACCTTGTACCAGCGCCGGATAAATGCGCAGATGGAGGCCCGGAAATCGCCGGGAAAGAATCTCCGTGATGTCGCGAACCACAGCGCCCGTGGGCGACGTGACGATGCCGATGCGTTGCGGAAGCCGGGGGATAGGACGCTTGCGTGCCGGATCGAACAGGCCTTCGGCGGCGAGCTTCTTCTTCAGTTGCTCGAAGGCGAACTGCAGCGCCCCGTGGCCCTGCGGCTCAATGGCCTCCACCAGGAGTTGATATTCGCCGCGCGCTTCGTAGACATCGATGTGGCCGCGCGCCAGCACCGCCATGCCATCTTGCGGCTTGACCTTCAAATATCGCAGCGACTGCCGGAAGCAAACGCAACGCAACTGCGCGTCGTGATCCTTTAGCGTGAAGTAGCAATGGCCACTCGTGGCGGTTTTGCAACCCGAGATTTCGCCCGCCACCCAAACGTCGTCGAACTCATCGCCCAGCAGCCCCCGGATACGCGCGTTCAGTTCCGCCACCGTAAAGGTTTTGCGAACCGGGCCCCAGGCCAGGGCGAGTTGTTCCATCCTATTTGGGCAGCGTCTTCAGATAAGCCAGCACCGCTTCGGCGTCCGTCCGCGTCATGCGAAACGGTGGCATCGGCGGATTCGGAGGCCTGCCGGTGCGAGAGATCCCGGTAGTAAGCAGCTTGATGAAGTCGGCATCGGTGCCGGGAGGACGTCCTCCGATTCTAGGTTCCACCAGCGCCCAGTAGGGCGATGGATAGGCGGGCCTCAACTGCGCCGGGCCGCCCATCAGCCAGTGCCCTTTATCCGGGTTACCGTTTTCGTCACGCGGCGTGTGACACAGTTCGCACATCGCGACGTTCTCCACGATGTATCGGCCGTGTTCAACGACAGTCTGACCGCCCGAACTGGCGCCCCCCTTCGAATTGTCGCTTGGTTTATCCTGCGCCTTCGCGGACAATCCAACCGCGAACGTCAAGAGTGAGAGTAATGAAAGTCGAGTCAGTTTGCGCACGTTTACAGCGTATCCGATTTTGAATCGCTGAACTACTGGCCCGGCATCGGCGGGCTTAGAATGGAGAGTACGCGCCAAGCGTCCATCGGCCCGGGTGGCGAAATCGGCAGACGCAAAGGACTTAAAATCCTTTTTCCGGCAACGGGAGTGTGGGTTCAAGTCCCACCCCGGGCACCAAGTTTTCTGGCTTGTAAAAAGGAGCAGGACCGATGAAATTCGCAAGGCAATTTTCCCCGCTGATCATAGCCGCGACGGCCATATCCTGGAGCGCCTGGGCGCAAGGGCCGCGTATCGACTACGACAAGATCGAAATCCTGACAGAGAAAATCGCTCCGAACCTTTACATGCTGTCTGGTTCCGCTGGAGCCGATCCTGGCCATCAGGACGCGGCTGGTGGCAGAGTCGGTGTACTTGCGGGCCCGGATGGTATCTTCCTGGTGGACGCCCAGTACGCGCAAATCACCGACAAAGTCGTGGCGGCGATCAGAAAAATCAGCCCTGAGCCGATTCGTTTTTTGGTGAACACGCACGTGCATGGCGACCACACGGGCGGCAATGCGAATTTTGTCAAGATGGGCGCCTTGCTGTTCGCTCGGGAAGAGCTACGCGAGGAACTGCTGCGTCCGCCGCCTGCCAATGGCAACCCAGCACCCGCGCGCGATCCGGCCCGTCTCCCGGTCGTGACCTATGGCCTGGGCGACCCGGTGAAACTTCGATTGAACGGCGAAATTGTCGACCTGATTCCGGTGCGGGCGGCCCATACCGGCGGAGATTCGATGATCCGGTTCGAGAATGCGGACGTGATCATGATCGGCGATTTCTATCGGAACTACGGGTATCCATTCATCGACACCAACAATGGCGGCACGTTGCAGGGTGCGCTGGAAGCGCTCGACGCCACCATGAAGCTGGCCGGTCCGAATACCAGGCTCATCCCCGGGCACGGCACCATCATCAACCGATCGGACATCGTTCCTTACCGCGACATGATTCTCGACGTGCAGGCCAAGGTACAGCGGATGATCGGCGAAGGTAAGAGCGAGCAGGAAGTGCTGGCCGCGAAGGTGACGTCGCCTTATGACGCGAAGGTTCCCGGGGGGCTGTCGCCGGCCGGAGCCGGGACCAGCGCCGACCGTTTCGTCAGCATGGTGTATTCGCAGCTAATGAGTTCCGCCCGCGGCCGGTAGCTGTGCCTTCAGCCAAGCCACGATCATCGGTTCCAACTCGGGATTCTTGGCAAACATCGGGACGCCGTGTTCGGTACCCGCGTAAATCTTGACCACGGATTTCGGGTCCTTCGACTCCGCTACCGCCTCGCGAATCCCTTTCGCGGCGCCAGTGTCGCCTTCGCTTGCGGCGCCAAAAACCGGCAGCGACGAGTTGCTGGCAATGTAGACCTTCGCGGCGTCGCTGGCCATGCCAGACAGCAGCATTAATGCACGAATTTCGTGATGCCGCGCCGCAAGATCCGACGATTGGGTTACGCCGCAGCTTGCTCCGCCCACCGCAAAGCGCGATTGATCCACGCCCTTCTGCTTGGTCAGATATTCAAATGCGGCGTCCACGTCGGACGGCCACTTCTGCCTGTTCGCCGCACGCGTATCCGGATCCGTGGACTTACTTCCGCCGCTCTCACCGAAGCCGCGATAGTCGACCGTTAGAACGTTGAATCCATTACCGGCCAGATCCTCGGCCAGACCGTCCCACGCATGCCGGTCCATGTTGCACTGATGCAGCAGCAACATCGCGGGACCCGGCCGTCCCGCTGAAAAATACGTGCCCTTCAGATTCACGCCGTCTGGCGCTTTGATGTCGACGTCTTTCTTGTGGACCTCGGCTGACAAGCTAACCGTGATGGTCAGTGCAGCCGCAATGAGAAGAGTTTTCATGGTGTCCTCCCGTGCGATTCTCAATATCTCACAAATGTCTGTCGCGAAAGCGGAACTCGGGGGATGCGATCAGCGTCGCGTAGGAGCCGAATCGATCGCCGTCCCAACTGGGTTCGGGCTCCATCGGCTCTTGCTCAAACACTCGCAGAGTTTTGTAAGTGGTTGACCGCTGCGCCGGAATTCGCCCCGCAGCACGAATCCACGATCGTAGCTCCGAAGGGTGCAAAAATTGACCGTGCTGAGCGCCGGCAGATGTCGAAATGCTCTCGTTCATCAGCGTCCCGCCAAAGTCATTCGCGCCGGCCTGGAGACATTCCTGCGCAAGCTGCGCCCCCTGCTTCACCCAAGTGGCTTGGATATTCGGAATCCATGCGTCCAGCATGAGCCGGGCGACGGCGTACATGCGTAGTACATCTTCGCGAGAAACATTCGTTCGTATTCCAGGCACCAACGACTTCTTCACCATGGGCGCTTCGGAGGCAATGAAACTGAGCGGAACAAATTCCGTGATGCCGCCCGTCTCCTTCTGAATACTGCGCAGAAGATCCAGGTGCCGCGCGCGATCCAATGCGGTCTCGATATGCCCGTACATAATCGTGGACGTGGTCGGAATACCCACTTGATGGGCCGTACGAATTACCGTGATCCAGTCGCGCGTCGAAATCCGCCCGGGAGAAATAATCTCGCGGACACGATCGTCCAGAATCTCCGCCGACGTGCCCGGCATCGAACCGAGTCCCACGTCTTTCAGCGCCTTCAGATAATCTTCGATGCTCCGATTCGAAAGCGTCGCGCCGTAAAGAATTTCCTCCGGCGAAAACGCGTGGACGTGAATCTCGGGTATCTCTTTCTTGATGGCCGCGCAAAGATCGATGTAAAACGATCCATCAATGCGCGGCGGCAGTCCCGCCTGAATGCACACCTCGGTAGCGCCCAAATCCCACGCCTCGCGAACGCGCCGCAGAATCTCTTCCGCGGGCAGGAAATAACCTTGCTCCGCGCGATGACCCCGGCTGAACGCGCAGAAGCCGCAGCGTTTCACGCAAACGTTGGTGAAATTGACGTTCCGGTTGATCACATAGGCAACTTGATCGCCCACTCTACGGCGTCGCAGTTCGTCCGCCGTGGAAATCAGCCGATCGAGCCGATCGGCTTCCGCCGCGAAAAGCGCTTCACCATCTTCGGCCGACAATTCGCGGCCTTCCAGTGCTTTGTCGAGAATTACGTCAATGCTCATGCCACCAACCCCGCCTCGTCTGTCCAGCCTAACGCCTGTTGGCGCAAGGACCCATCCATCCATTGCGAATCACGCAAATACTCCGGATATGCAGCCAGCCGTTCCCGCAGTTCGAACCCAGCTTCGCGGGTCACCTCTCGAAGCGCCGCGATCTGCGGCCAAGCCATTTCCGGATTAATAAAATCGCGCGTCACCGGCGAAATGCCTCCCCAATCGTTGATGCCGGCTAGCAAATAGAATCCGTATGCATCCTGTGAAAGGTTGGGCGGCACTTGCAGATTCACCATGGTGCCCAGAATCAACCGGGCCACCGCCGCCGTTCGCGCCACATCCAGCGCCGTGGGTTCCGAACGGCCGGCGAACAGCGTGTCTGCTTTCGCGCGGAAGTTCTGCACGATCACCTCTTGGATGTGCCCGTGCTTCTCATTCATCTCGCGAATCGCAAAGAGCGCGTCCACGCGTTCATCCAGCGTTTCTCCGATTCCAATCAGAATGCCTGTGGTGAACGGGATTCGCAATTCCCCAGCTGTCTCCAGCGCGGCCAGCCGGATTTTCGGGACCTTATCCGGACAGCGATAGTGCGCCTCGCCCACGGACAACAACCTCGTACTCGCCGTCTCCAGCATCATTCCCATGCTCGCGTTGACGGGACGCAGTTGCTCCATCTCTTCTCGCGAAAGAACGCCCGGGTTCGCGTGCGGCAACAGCCCCGTCTCTTCAAAAACCAACTGACACATGGCCCGCAAGTACTCGATGGTGGAACGGAATCCCCGCACCTCCAGCCAGTCGCGATACTCGGGATAACGCAGCTCCGGTTTGTCGCCCAAACTGAACAGCGCTTCCTTGCAGCCGGCCTTTCTGCCCGCCCGCGCCACGGCCAGCACTTCATCCGGACTCATGGTGTGCGCCTTGCCGTCACCAGGTTCACGCGCGAACGTGCAATACCCGCAACGGTCGCGGCACAGGTTGGTCAACGGAATAAAAACCTTGCGCGAGTACGTGATTACCGGCCCAGTACGCGCGTCACGAACGGCACTGGCCTCCCTCAGGAGTTCGAGCAGTTCCCCGCCCTGAGCGCGAATCAAACTGAAAGCGTCGGCCCGCGAGATTCCCGTTGCGATGTTTTGCAAGGGCACGATCAGCCCATGGAATGGCTACGCTCGGGCTCGATTTTGTAGATCACGCGCACTTCGCCCGGCCCGCGATACGGATATTTATCCTGGCCCGTATATTTCTTCGTGAGCTTGTCGATATGCTCGTCCGCGCCCTTTTCGGTGATCTCCACTACGCGGCCGCGAATCGAAAGGTGGCGATATGGATTGTCGGGATCGAGAATGTCGATGCCAACACGCGGGTCGTGCCGGATGTTCTTGTCCTTCACCCGTCCCTTGGCTGAATTGATCAGGATGTGCTTGCCATCGTATTCAAACCAGACTGGCGCTACGTGCGGGCTTCCGTCCGGCATCAGGGTGGCCAATTGCGCAAACGCCTTCTTCTGGGTCAGGTCGATGTAGTTTTCAGGAATCGCTGCCACGGTAGGTCTCCTCTTCATTTCGAGGTTACCACCAAGCGTCAGCAGCTTGGCACGAGTTATTTTAAGAGTACTTGTGCAAACAATTGTCGCAGTCGTGGGTGGCACCGGAGCCGAAGGTAGCGGGCTCGCGCTTCGATTGGCTCAGGCTGGTGTGCGGGTGCGAATCGGTTCCCGCCATGCGGAAAAGGCGCAGGACGCCGCTCGGAGGATTGGGGGCCAGACCACGGGCCATACCAACCCAGATGCTGTCGCGGAGGCGGGCATCGTCGTTCTCACCGTGCCGCTCGCCGCGCAGGTGGAAACCCTCAAGTCGATTCGCGGCAGCTTCATGCCAGGCGCAATCCTGGTGGACACGACGGTGCCGCTCGAAATCGCGATCGGCGGCCGTATTTCGCGCATACTAACGCTGTGGGATGGCTCGGCCGCGCAGCAAGCAGCGCGTCTGGTTCCGGGCGTGGCCGTGGTTGCGGCGTTTCATGCCTTAAGCGCCGAAGCCCTCGGGAAGCTCGATCATCCGCTCGATTGCGACGCACTGATCTGCGGCGATAGCGCGGAAGCCAAAGCAGCAGTGGCGCAACTTGCCGCCACGATCCCCGGCGTGCGCGCCATCGATGCCGGTCCTCTAGACAATGCGCGTCTGCTCGAAAGCGCGGCTGCGCTGCTGATATCACTCAATCTGCGTCACAAGGTGAAAGAGTCGGGAATGCGATTTACCGGAGTTCCGAAAGCGTGAAACGGCGTTCCGTGGTCGCGCTCGCCGGTGGCGTGGGCGCAGCACGCTTCCTGGATGGACTAACGCGCGTGATTCCCCCCGAACGCGTCTTCATCATCGGCAACACCGCCGACGATGCCGAGATTCACGGACTTCACATCTCACCTGACCTCGATACCGTCACCTACACTCTGGCCGGCTTGGCGCATCCGCAACACGGCTGGGGAATTCGCGGCGACAGCTTCCGCTGTCTGGAGGCGCTGGGAGGCTTGGGCGCCGACACCTGGTTTCAACTGGGCGATGTGGACCTCGCCACTCATCTCTACCGCACCGAACGCCTGCGTCAGGGCGCGACGCTGGCAGAAGTGACGGCTGAAATCACTCGCGCTCTCCAGGTTGCTTCCATCCTGGTTCCTATGTCGAACCAACGTGTGCGTACGCGCATTTGCACTCCGTCGGGCGAACTGGAGTTTCAGACCTATTTCGTGAAGCGGCGCGCGCGCGATCGGGTAACGGCCATGCATTTTGAAGGCGCTTCCGACGCTGTGCCGGCTCCCGGATTATTGGACACGATCGACAAAGCAGAGGCAATTATCCTTTGCCCATCGAACCCGTTCATCAGCATCGGCCCGATTCTCGCGGTCCCTGGTATTCGCGAAGCCCTGCGGCGCAGACGCGATCAGGTGGCTGCGATTTCGCCCATCGTCGGCGGCCGCGCTCTCAAAGGTCCCGCAGCGAAAATGATGAAGAGCATGGGACTGCGATCGTCGGCTGCCGAGGTTGCGAAGCTCTACCTGGATTTCTGCGGCATCTTTATCCTCGACGAAGTGGATCGCAAACAAGCCTCGCAAGTAGCGGCGCTCGACATGCGGCCCGTGGTCACCGGCACCATCATGCACGGGCTGCGCGAAAGAAAATCGCTGGCGCGAGTGCTCGCCCGGGAAATGGGGATCAAATGATCTTTGCCATTCTTCCGGTGAAGAACCCGCAAAACGCCAAGCAGCGCTTGACCGGATTTCTTGCGGTTGAACAACGGGAAACGCTGGCTCGCATGCTCTATCGCCAAACGTTGGCTGCGCTGTGCCGGGCCGAAGGGATCGACCGCGTGGTGGTGGCCACGAGCGACATCGAAATCGCCGATCACGCGCGTCAATCGGGCGCCCTGGTTTTTGAAGAGAATGAACAGATCAGCCACAGCGCCTCCGCCGACGCGGCGTGTTTGCGCGCCATGGAGATGGGTGCATCCACGGTTCTCTTGGTACCCATCGATGTCCCCACAGTAACGCCCGCCGATTTCACGCGCCTCGCTGCTTCCGCCCGCCCCGGCCTGATCGTTGTCCCATCCTCGGATGGCACCGGAACCAATGCGCTGGTGCGAACGCCGCCCGATTGCATTGAGAGCCGCTTCGGCCCCGGCAGTTGTCGCGCGCATCTGGATCAGGCGCTCTCGAAGGGCTTGTCCGCCGATGTGCTGCGTCTTCCCGGCTTGATGTTCGACATCGACACTCCCGAAGATGTGGCCGAACTTTTGGCGCGCCCGCATCACTGTCAGGTTTCATCTTTCCTCCGAACGGTATGCGCCTCGAAATAACAGGGCTTTCTTCTCTCCCCGAAGTGAGACCGGGCGATGACCTCGCGTCACTGATTCACGAGGCGACACCGGACATGGATCAAACCGTTCTGTTGGCCGTAGCGCAGAAGATCGTTTCGAAAGCAGAAGGCGCCATCGTGGATCTGCGTGAGATGCGGCCTTCCGCGCTCGCCAAATCTTGGGCCGAAGAATGGAACAAGGACTCGCGGCTGATCGAGCTGATCCTGGCTCAATCGCGGCGCATCGTGAAAATGGAGCGCGGCGTCCTCATTTCAGAAACGCGGCATGGTTTCGTCTGTGCCAACGCGGGAGTCGATCAATCGAACGTCGAGGGCGGCGATTTCGCAACGATTCTGCCGAACGATCCGGATGCGTCCGCGCTTCGTCTTCGCAACAACCTCGCTTGCGGTGCGGTCATCATCACCGATACCTTCGGACGTCCGTGGCGCGAAGGCCTGGTGGATGTCGCCATCGGGATTGCGGGTCTCGATCCCTTGGAGGATCTTCGCGGCCACACGGACCGTCATGGGAAGAAGCTCTCGAGTACCATCATCGCGGTGGCGGATCAACTGGCTGCCGCCGCGGGACTCGTGATGAAGAAAGCCGCCGGATGTCCGGTCGCACTCATTCGGGGGTTCGAATGGCAACCCGCCGAGGGCTCCGCCCGTTCCCTACTCCGCAAACCCGAGCAGGACCTATTTCGATGATCGTCTAACGAAGCAGCGCGCCGGCCAGTTCCCTCCACTCGCGCAGAGGCAGCACCTTTGAATCCGCTGTGAGCACCTGAATGCAAACATGGTCCGCGCCCGCCGCGTGATGCTCGCGAATTCGATTGCGAATGGCGTTCAAATCGCCCCACGCAACAATCGCGTCGATGATCCTATTGCTCCCGCCATCTTTGAAATCGCTTTCGTCGAACCCTAGCCGCAGAAAATTGTTGACGTAGTTGGGCAGTGTCAGATAGAAGCCCAGAAACGCGCGCCCGATTCCCCGCGCCTTGTCGGGATCGGTTTCCAGCACCACCGCCTGCTCGGGACAAAGATACGGTTGCGGCCCCAAGATCTTCCGCGCCTCAGCCGTGTGTTCGGGATTGGTGTTGTAAGGATGTGCGCCATCGGCCTGCTTGCCCGATAGTTCCAGCATCTTCGGCCCCAGCGCCGCAAGAACTCGCGCGGGTTTCGTGGCAGGCGGAAAGGCATTGTACGGGGCGCGATCCATGGCTTCCAAATACGCTTTCATCGTCGCCACCGGCTTCTCGTAACGATGGCCGCGTAACTGTTCCACCAGTGGCACATGGCTCACGCCCAGCCCCAACAGAAACCGGTCGGGATACGCTTCCGCCAGTGTTTTCTGGCCGGCCGCCATCGCCACCGCGTCGCGCGCGTAGATATTGGCGATCCCGGTTGCTATTACCATTCGCTTCGTCGCCGCCAGCAGCAGGCCGGCGTTGGTCAGCGCTTCCCGCCCAGCCGCTTCGCCAAACCAGAAAGCCCCATAACCCAGCTCCTCCAGCTCACGAACAGTCTCCCGTGCCTTCGCGGCTGGCTGATCCTCCAAACGCGTCCAGATTCCGATGGAACCAAGTTGTATCGATGTTTGAGCCACTGCTCTCCTCCGGCTATCCTCTTAGGATAGAGCTTCCGTGGCTACCAAGCCGTGAGGCCGAAAATCTATTGGGCCGAGGGTTATCCGCCGATATTTGCCCCAGGAGGCTCTGGGCTGGGGTTCCTAAGCATCAACAATCGCCGGCTGTGGCTGATTGTCTTTGTCGCGGCGGCGCTTTACTTTGTCGTGCGCGGCCCATGTCGCGCCGTCGACGACAGCGGCGACTTTCTCATTGTGTTCACCGCTGCGCGAAACTGGATGCAGGGCCTGAACCCTTACATCCCCGCCGATCTTGCCGCCTCTGCGCAAGCCGCCGGCGCTCCAGTCCCTGCGGCGTATTTTGTCACTAGTCCGTCAGTTTATCTGCCTTCCGCACTGCCGCTCGTGGCGCCGTTGGCCCTACTGCCATGGGCCATTGCCAAAGTGCTTTGGCTGGCCTGCCTGCTCGCTCTTTCCCTATGGAACGTCGTGGCGCTCGCTCGATTAGCGAAAGAATGGGCTCTGCCGGTTGCTTCCTTGCTCCTCGCATTCGCGCCCCTACATACCGGCCTGGGCAGAGCCCAGCCGAGCGTGCTCGTTTGTGGTCTCATCTTTGTCAGCCTGTTCACCACCGACCCCGATATCGCTGGTTTGTTGCTCGGGATGGCGGCATGCATCAAACCTCAACTGGCGGCCGGCTTCTTGCTTCTGGCCTTGGGACAGCGGCAATACAGAAAGCTCATTGTGGCTTGCGTGATGGTAGCGGTGTCCACCGGAATTGGAGTAGCGCTCATCGCGCCGGGATGGTTTCCCGCTCTGAATTGGAACCTGCGGGAAATTGTCGGCTCTTCTTCGGGTTTGCACAGTGGACCGGATCCAACCTCCTGGTACCAGCTCATCAATCTCCACATCCTGATTCCGGAAGCTCTCTCCCAAACGCCCGTTGAAATCATTCTTTACGCCCTCATCGTTCTCCTCACGATTGTTGCCATACGACGAGCCGCCGACCACTGGATGTCCGCCGCTCTGATTTCCTCCGCCACGGTGCTCATTGGCTATCACCGCTTTTACGATGCCCAAATCCTTTGGCTGGGAGTCCCCGCGTTATTGTTCTTCGCTCAAAGACCACTGTCGCTGCTTCTGTGCGCAGGCTATGCCGCCTTCCTCGTCCCTGGCCAGACCTTGGCCGCCTTGTGGTTGGGCACCCGAACGGATAATGCTTGGCGGGCGTTGGTTCTGCGCCATGAAACGATCGCGGTCGTATTGATTTGGACGATCTTTGTTTGTATTGCTCTAAAGCCACGCGAGGTCTGGCACGGCACGACACGCGGACCGCTTCGTGAAACCGAGCTTACTTCGCTTCAGCCGCTTTAGCTGCCGCTTGCCGCTCTTCCGCCCGCGCCGCGCTCAATCGATTGTGCATCGCATAGTTACCCTCATGGCAGGCATATTCGAAGATCTGATAGCCCGGTTCGCGGGTGATCGGAAAAGCCACGGTCCAGGGCGCCGTGTATGTCTGGGGATCGGTAATTGTGATCTCGTATTGGATCGTCTTGTCCGAAGTCCGGGTGAAGCGCTCCACCAGCTTCAGGTCCTCGCTATAGGGCGGCCCGTTTCCATTCCCGCCCACCCCAACGTGTCCTCCGATGAAATTGGTGGTTTCCACAACCAGCGTGTTGCCTTCCCAATGGCCGATCGGATCGCCCATGTAGCTGCGCAGGTTAGCGGGCAAATGCGGCCGCCCGTCCATGGGGACGAGGCGCGTCTCGTGGATCATTTCGTAGCGTAAAGCGATCAGCCCCTTGGTTTGGAGGAACTGCGTGCCGTTTCCATAGACCACTGGAAAAATCGACCCGGCCACGCCGCGCGTAATGCAGCGATCGTACATGGTCAGATCGAGCCACGACCCCGGTGGTTGGCCCCGCCGCGCTGCGGCAGCGGCTGCCAGCGCTTTCCCGTTTTCAGTCAGCGGAATGCGGCCATCCGGCGGATCCACCACCAAGGAAGTCTGTCGCGAGGCTCTGCGTGCGAACTCCAACCAATTGGCCGGCACCGCCGCAGCGTCCACACCTTTTTGGTTTTTCCAGTAGCCCGCGTTCGGCCGCTCGCCCGCTTCAATGCTGGTTTGGAGCAGCTCATCTTCTTTCACTCGATCGGCTAGTTCCTGCTCGGTCAACGTTTTCCTGGTGCCGAACTTCACAGGACGCTCGAACGGCACGCCATACTGGTCGTCGCTGGTCCAGGTTCCTTCCAAGTCGGGATCGCCCCATGAAGTTTTCGGCGGAGTCCAGTTTTTGGTCGCAGTCTGAGCCAGTCCAAAACCTGCCACGATGGCCAGAGGCGCTAGGAGACGAAGGGCAGCAAGCATGCAAACCTCCCCATGATTGTATTTGTTTTTTGGCGCAACGGATGAAATCGGCCGCGGGGAGCATTATAGTCAGTGTTAGCCCGGCAATTGGTCAATGAGGCCGGGCGACCTGAAAGGGAGGCAATTCCAAGAATGAAGAGTTTACTGTACGGCATGAGCGCGCTGATACTGCTGGGGGGCGCGGCGATGTACGCCGCCGATGCTCCGCCCGCCGAGGGAACCAAGGCGCCCGGTTTTACCCTGAAATCGCAGGAAGGCAAAGATGTCAGCCTGAAGGATTTCAAGGGCAAATGGGTGGTTCTTTACTTCTACCCGAAAGACATGACACCGGGCTGCACCATTGAAGCGCACAATTTCCAGCGCGATCAGCCCGAGTTCGACAAGAAGAACGCGGTAATCGTAGGCGTCAGCCTGGACACCGTGGATTCGCATGTGCAATTCTGCACCAAAGAGAATCTGACGTTCAAGCTGCTGTCCGATCCCGAGCACGAAGTCACCGACAAATACGGCTCGCTCAGCGCTTTCGGCAAGATGCAAGTTGCGGCGCGCAACACGTTCCTGATCGATCCGAAGGGCACGATCAAGAAGGTCTATCTCAAAGTGGACCCCAATCCGCATAGCAAGGAAGTTCTGGCGGAACTGGACGAGTTACAAAAGAAGAGCGACTAAAGCCGGGCGGCTAGCCAGCCTGTTCGAGGCGGTAAGATGAAGCGAAGTGCCCACGCAGCAGCAAGAATTCGAATGTATTGCCATGCCGCATCTGGCGGCCCTGCTGCGTGTGGCTCGACGCTTGACGCCTGAGCCAGCATCTGCCGAAGATCTGGTGCAGGAAACCATGCTGCTCGCCTGGCGCGGGTTCCGTGGCTTCCAAACCGGCACCAATGCGCGCGCGTGGCTGTTCCGGATCATGTTCAATGTATTCCACGGGCAGGCCCGCCGGGAATTGCGAGTTCCCGATCTCCCGTCACGGGGCGTTCGCCCGATGTTGCAGGAAGCTGCCGAAATCGCCGAAGCCCTGGGTGCTTTGTCGCTGGAGCAGCGGACCGTACTGTTGTTGTGTGTCGTGGAAGGATTCACCTGCCGCGAGGCGGCGGGGATTTTGGACTTGCCGATGGGAACCGTGATGTCGCGGCTCAGCCGGGCGCGGCAGGAGCTGCGAGAAAGTCTGGCGCCCATGGCGAAAGAAGCATATCGATGACCGACGATGAACTGGATCAACGCGTGCGGGCGAGCATACTGTCGGAAGAGCTCGACACTTCACGTGTCGCGGCCGCCGTCCGGAGTCAAATCCAAACGCAGCGTCGCCATGTCCGGGGCTGGGCCGTCGCAGCCGCCGCCCTGATCGCCATGGTGCTCGCCGCCGGGTTCTCGTACCGGACATTCCGTAGAGAGCAGACTCCGCAACTTTGCGTGGCAGCCGCTCAGGATCATGAGCGTGAAATCGTGAATGGCGAGCCGCGACAGTGGCTGTCGGACCTGACTGCCATCCAGTCTCTCGGAGCGAAGCAAGGGGTGCCTGCGTCCGCAATCGCCGCACTCGGGACCACGGGCTATAGCTTGGAGCGCGGGCGTCTCTGCTTCCTCAAAAAACAGATCTACCTGCATTTGGTTTACGTCAAGGACGGCACTGAATATTCGGTGTTCCTGCGACCGCTCACTAACGAAGCCCCTTTCGGCCATTCCGTTCGAGAGGTTTCGGTCGGAGCGGAAGACTCGGCGTACTTTCAAACAACTCGGTTAACCGCGGTATTCGTGGCGGGTCACTCTCACGCTGCCGCCGCTTTTGCACGCGCAGGCGCCAGAGTTCTTCAAGGCTTGCCGTCGTAACACCGCTCGTTCGACGTCGTCGTTATTCTCACCGCATTCCAGCGCTCGCAGAGGATGGATCACCTAGTTGCCGCCCGTACTGGCAGGCGGTCCAGAAGTTTTCTTGCTGCCGTCGGCCCAAGTAACTTCGCGCGAGTGCGCAAAGTTCGATCCGTCGCGCGCGCGCCATCCGTACACGCTAACCGTATCGCCAGGCTTCATCGTCTCGCGCCTCCATCCTTGCCGGATCAGCATATTGGGCGGAAAGCCTTCAAATTTCCACTGGACTACGTTGCCCGAGTCGTCCTTCACATCGAGATAGAAATGAATGTGAGGATTCTCCCAATCAACCTTGGTGACTACGCCAGAGACAGTGACTGGTTTGGTGTCGTCGTATTCAGCCCCAAAGGAATGGTGCGCGAATGCGGGAGCCGAAACCATAAGTGCGAGAGCCGCAGCCAGGAAATGAGTTCGCATAAAATACCTAACGCAACATTATATCTTGCCGCCACGCAGTCCAAATACCTGTTCGGCATTGGTCTGATACAGCTTCTTCTTGTCGGCGTCGCTGATGGGAAGATGGTCGGTGACTTTTACTTCTTCGGGAACAAACTGGTAGGGATAATCCATTGCGTAGAGAACGCGGTCGACGCCTAGAACCGATTGCGCGTACAGAATCGGCGGCTCCCAAGCCATGCCGCTGGTGGTGACGTATACGTTCTCTTTGATGTAGTCACTCGGTTTCTTCTGGAGTTTCTGAACGGACGGGTAGCGATTGGCCCTCACCATGGCGGCGTGCATAAAATCGATACGGAACAGCCAGTACGGCAGCCCTTCACCCAAATGCCCTACGACGATGCGAAGCTTAGGGAATCGATCGAAGACGCCGCTGACAATGATCCGCAACAAGTGCAGCCCCGTTTCCACCGCGAAGCCGAAAATGGCGCCGTCCAGGCCGCGTTCAATGAACGGCCCGATCATGGACTTCGGCGGCGTGGTGGGGTGAATATACACCGGAACGTTCAAATGCTCGGCCGCTTCGAAGATGGCCCAGAATTTGGGATCGTCCAGGTACTCGCCCCGAGTGTGGCTGTTCACGATTGCGCCCTTCAGGCCAAGCTGGCGCACGCCGCGCTCGAGCTCCTTAGCTGCTCCGGCGGGATCTTGCGGGGCGATGGCCGCTAGCCCGGCGAACCGGTCAGGATGTTGCCGAATAGCATCGGCCAGCTGATCGTTGAAAGTTCGCGCCAGAGCCGTAGCCTCCGGCGCGTCGAAAACCTGCACTCCCGGCGCGGTCAGCGAAAGGATCTGCATCGCGATACCTGTGTCGTCCATATCGCGCAAGCGCCGCTCGCCGATGTCTTGTATGCGTTCCGCTAGCGCCGTGGCGCGAGGGCTGGCGCCGGAATAAAACCCCCAGAGGCTGCGAAATCCTGGATCGTCGTAACCGTCGTTGAGAAGCTTGCGATAGCGCGCGATCAGCTCAGGCGGGGCGAACGCCTCTTCGGTGGCAATACGCAAGTAGCCGGCCACTAGGACTCGCTCACAAACTTGGTCACCAGACACGCCTCCAAGCCTTCCATGCCTTCTTCGCTACCGTGCCCGCTTTCCTTAATGCCGCCGAATGGGGAATCGCGCACCGAGATCAGGTAACTGTTGATGCCGATCAGGCCGGCCTCCAACTGATCGCCCAGCAGGTTCACGGTGCGATTCGAACGCGTGAAGGCGTAGGCGGCCAAGCCATAGGGCAACCGATTGGCCTGTTTGATCACGTCACCGAAATCGGAAAACGGATTGATGATTGCGATGGGTCCAAACGGCTCCTCGTTCATGATGCGCGCTTCGTTCGGCACTTCCGAAAGGACAGTGGGCTCCCAGAAATAGCCGGGACCCGGAATGCGCGAGCCGCCCGCATCGAAATGCGCGCCGTGTTTCTTCGCGTCGCTGAGTAACTCCTCCATCGCGTTCAAGCGTAGCGTATGCGCCAGCGGTCCCATTTTGTTGGTTTCGACCAGCCCATCGCCCACCACCCAAGAGCTGGCGCGCGCCGCGAATCCGTCGACGAATTGCTTGTAGATTTTCTCGTGGACGTAATAGCGCGTCGGTGAGACGCACACCTGACCGGAATTCCGGAACTTGGACGTAGCCGACAGATCGAGCACATTCTCGACATCGACGTCGTCGAATACGATCACTGGCGCGTGGCCGCCGAGTTCCATCGTGGTGCGCTTCATCCCGTCGGCGGCCAGCTTCATGAGTTGCTTGCCAACCTTTGTCGACCCGGTAAACGAAACTTTGCGGATTACCGGCGAGGCAAGAAGATGCGTGGACACTTGCGACGGCACGCCGAAGACAATCGAGATCACGCCCTTCGGCAGTCCAGCATCCATGAGAGCGCGCGCCACTTCGAGCGCCGACGCCGGTGTGTGCTCGGCCGGTTTCATGATGCAGGGGCATCCCGCGGCCAGCGCCGCGCCCAGCTTGCGGCACGGATTGCCAACGGGGAAATTCCACGGGGCGAACGCAGCCACGGGACCAACTGGTTCGCGCAGCACCGTCATACGAACGCCCGGAGCTCGTTGCGGAAGCACGCGCCCATAAGCTCTGCGGCCCTCTTCGGCATACCATTCCAGGATGTCGGCCGAGCCATGCGTCTCCAGGCGCGTTTCGTGAATGGTCTTGCCTTCTTCGATGGTGGCAATGCGCGCGATATGCTCGGCGCGCTCATGCATCAAATCCGCTGCACGCTTCAAAATCTTTCCGCGATCCTGCGGCGACATACCTCGCCACACCGGGTAAGCCTTTTCGGCGGCGTCCAGCGCGCGATCCAAGTCGGCTTTCGATGCGTGGGGCAGCACGCCGATACATTCGCCGGTAGCCGGATTCATTACCGGTTCGTGTTCCCGGCCGTCTTTCGGCGTCCACTCGCCGCCAATGAGAAGTTTCAAATCTGCGTAACTTTGGGACATCGTTGCCATTCGTTTTGCCTGCTCATTATATGGTATAAGCACTAAGGATCGAGGCCCGAGGCATGAAGAAAAAGGCATTCTACGGCTGGAAGCTGCTGGCGGCGTTCTGGTTTATTTATCTCGTCAATCTTGGATTTCCTACGTACGGACAGAGCGTCATCAACGCCTACATGGCAAAGTCCCTGCATCTGGATCGCACCATGCTGGGTCTGGCATTTTCGCTCTATATGCTAATGGTCGGATTGCCGGGGCCGCTGGTGGCCGCTCTGGTTGGCAAGATCGGCGTTCGGTTCACGCTGTTGATCGGAAGCTGCTCCGCGATGCTGGGCGCGCTCTCCATGGCGCTGTTTGTCCACACCGGCTGGCAGGCCGTGATCTCGTTCGGAATATTGATTGGCTTCGGATCCTGCGCGGGCGGAGCGATCGCCGAACAGCAGGGAATCGCGCAATGGTTTATCCGCAAACGCGCGCTCGCGCTGTCCCTCATGTACAGCGGCGGTGGTATCGGCGGATTCGTTCTGCCGCCCATTCTCAACCGAGTAATCGCGAACTCGAATGGGAACTGGCGCAATGGCTGGTGGATCTTCCTGGTGCTGGCAGCAATTGGAGCAGCCTTCGTAATCTTCTTCGTGAAAGAGAAGCCCGCGGACCTGGGTCAGGTGCCTGATGGCGGCGCTGCCGCGGATCTTGCGCCGGGACAAAAGCGGCCCAAAGGCGTGTTTGTAACCACCGAAGCCTGGACATTCAAAGAAGCAATTTTCTCGCGCGCGTTTATTCTGATGCTCGTCTCGTCCATTGGAATTAGCTGCGGGTTTAGCCTCATTCAAGCCCACGGCGTAGTGCACCTGAAAGACCTGGGCCATTCGCCGTCTGAGGCTGCGATGGCGATGTCGATTCTTGCGATCTCCACCTTGATCGGCAAGCTGCTCGCAAGCTTTGGCGATCGGATTGAGCCGCGCTATATATGGGCCAGCGCGATGGCGGCGTTCGGATTGGGAACGGTTCTGGTTGTGCATGCGACGAGCCCGGCCGACCTTTATCCGTTCCCGATCCTGCTCGGATTTGGCTGGGGAGCGACTTTGGTATCCATGATGGGCGCGCCCATGAACTACTTCGGACTGAAGGCTTATCCGGCCGTAATCGGATTGTGGCTCGCCATTCAGACCGGCATCGGAGCGGTGGCTCCTTTTGTGGCCGGCTACGTGTTCGACAAATTTGGAAGCTACACGCCGGTGTTTTATTCCATCGCTGGGTTATGTTTTGCGGGATCGCTGCTGTTGCTGCTGGCGACGCCTCCCCGACGGAAGGTAGCGGATGAAGCCCCCGCAGGCCAAGGAGCTTTGCGACCCGCCCGAGCGTAAGACGAGTTTATGGAACAATTCAAACCGGGCGATCTCTGCCCCAAATCCGGAATCTACGACGTTGTGCACGATGGAGTCCATCAAGATAAGCACCAGGTGACCATGGTGAAAGGCGAGACGTTTCCGCCCTGCCGGCATTGCGGCGAGCACCCGCGGTTTACGCTTGCCGTCGCGGCGCATCATGCGCCGAATCACGAGCACTTCAAAAAATAACTAGCGCGGCTCCCGATTGCCGAGCGCGATGGTCCAAGAGACGAATAAGAGTCCAACGCCCACCAGGAATAAGATTCGAAACAGCGAGTCGTTGAAGGCGGCTGCGGGCGATCCGGCGGTCCATGGCCGAACGGACCATCCTGCCTTTTCGAGAACTGCGGTCGCGAGAATGACCGTGCCGATCAGGTTGAGCAGGAGCCGCGTACGATACGATGCGCCGCGCAGCGTGTAGCCGATCAGGAACGCCACGACAAAAACAGCCGCCACCAGCAGCACCGCGATAAAGTAGGCGCCGATTACTTCGGACATTTAAGCGTTACCCGCTAGTTCTTCGGACGGGACCCAGTTGCCATGGACCTGCACGCGCAAGCGGAATGGCACTTTGATGCGCGCGATGGGACCTTTTTCGATGTGTTCCGCCTCCACGATGGCGACTTCGGAGAGTTGCTGATCGTGCATGTCGCACACGAACGCCAGGTAACCTTCGTGGCCTGGTTTTTTGGACGGAATATGAATGTGTTCCTGTACGGTGACCGTTGGACCGAGCCCGAGCGTCGTATATTTTCCGGTCTTCACTTCCATGCGAACGATGGTGTTGAAGCCCGCACCCACGGGTCCAGCGATAGGCGGCGGCCCGTTCTGCGGAGCATTCCTTGGATCAAAGGTTTGGTAATAACCGATGTCGAAATCGGTCATCTGATCTTTGAGCGCAGTGCGCGGCATGTCGCCGCTCGGGCCAATGACCGTCTCTTCCCAGGTGTCGCCCGGCTTCGAGAGATCGAAGGTCCAGCGCACGAATCCGATGCGTACCTGATCGGGACGCAGGTTGATACCCGAGGCCTTCTGCATGAACGGGAACGGCGGCACTTTGCTGACACCGAAATACATGTGCACGCGATTGCCTTCGGTAAAGGCGTTCATGAAGTGGAACGAAGAGCGCGCGGGACCGCGGAACCATCGCATGTGTTTGACGTGAGCGTCGCGCGGCAAGATTCCAACGAACGATTCCTTATCCTGCTCGAACACCCAGTGGTGACCGCCGGCTTTCAGGCGATTGAGATCGGCCGTGATGGGGAACACCGGGAAGATGACGTGCTCGCGCGTAACGGCGAAATCGTGCATCAGCGCGACGTAGGGCGCTTCGAACCACTCTTCGCGAGTCAGGTTGCCCTTCTTGTCCGCCACACAGAACGATACATCTTTGGTGACCAAGCCACCAGCTTCGTAGCCGAAGAAGTAGAGATCCCCCGAATCCGGCGCAAGGCGCGTGTGCGCGGTCATGGTCTGGCTTTTCAGCTTGCCGTCGTAGTCCCACTCGCCGATGGTTTCCAGCGTGTGCGGATCCAGCTCCATGGCGTGGCTGTCTTCTTTTAGTGCCAGCAGCTTGCCCGCGTGATAGATGGGCGTTGTGTTGTTGACGTTGCGCGGCTTGCCTTGCACGCTGGGGTCGTCGGTGAAAGGATTGCGATACTTGCCATACAGCGATCGGCGCGCGGCACGCTCGGCCTTCCAGCGCTCCGTTTTCACGTAGCGCATCTTGAAATCGACATGGCCGTTTTCGAAGCGAAACAGACTGACCATGCCGTCGCCACTCAAGAACGTGTCATCGCCGAGCATGGGTGAGTATTGAGGGTCGGGGATGGAACGATACCAGGAACCGTTGATCTCCTCCGGCACGATGCCTTCGGTAACCAGATCGTAAATATCGCACTCGATGCGGGATGGGGCGTTCCATCCCGCGAAGTCCATCGTATTCGGAAAAGGCTTGGCCATGTACTTCGACCTTTATTTCACGGCCGCTTTCTGAATAATATTGGGCGGCCGCTCGAGCTTTACTTCTTTGCCGGTGACTGGATGCGGATAGTGGAACGGAAGAACGTCGGTATCGGGCCACAGCGGCGGCGTCGGTTTTTCGAGCTCGTCCGGGCCGGTTGGATTGGCCGGGTAGGTGTCGGTGTAATAGGGAACGTAATTGGGTTTGGTGAAGGCCCAGCCCTTGTCGAAGTCGGCGTGATAGACGGGACGATAGTTGAGCACCTTCATTTTCCAGATGCCGTTTTCCTTGGCGTAGACGTTCTCATACAGCGAACCTTCCCACCACTGGCGGAGCGGATGCGTTTCGTCGGTAAATTCGTGATGGCGGCCGGCCTGCATGAAGACCCGAAGACGCACGTACGCGAGTTTGCCATCAGGCGAGATGTCGATGATGTCCTGCAGCATCATGTGGTCGAGCAGGTAGCCCTGCACGGGGCCGTTGTGGCCGCCGGTGAAATTCTTGCGAAAGCGGCCGCAATAGAGGCGCCGCGCGCTTTCCTTGCCGCGGAAGATGCCGCCGATGAAGTGGACCTCGCAATCGTCGGTGAACAGATCCACCACTTCGTCGTAGAGGCACTTGTCCAGATAGTAGCCGTACTTGAACTGGAGGTCGCGGACGGCCTGAATGTCCTGGAGCTTGCCAACCTGGGCGGTGAGTTCTTCGACTTTCTTTTCGAGGGCGCGGAACTGTTCATCAGTGGGCATGAGGGACCTTTCCTAAAGAGAGCAAATTGAATTGAGCCGGACTTACCACACTGCCCGGCAGCGGGAGTAGGGACCGCCATAGGAATTATAGTGAGGCGCTGCATACAGGTCAAACGAAGGGAGCCGTGGCTGGTGATTGGTGGCTGGGGATTGGGGGTTAGGGATTGGTGGCGATACAATACCGCCATGCGATGTGTCGCTCTGTTTCTTTTCGCGATTGGAAGCGCTTATGGCGCTGGCTGCGATCGGGCCTGCCTGAAGGGCATGCTCGACCAATATTTGAATGCGATTGTGCAGCACAATCCGGCAGGCGTGCCACTCTCGGCGGGATACCGGGAGACGGAAAACTCGATGGTCCGGCGGCCCGGAACGGGGCTATGGTTGAGCGCAAAAGCGCTGGGTAAGTTGCAGCGCAGATATTTCGATACCGAGAACGGACAGGCGGGCTATTTTGGAACGCTCGAAGAGGAGAGCGGCACCGCCGTTGTGACCGTGCGATTGAAGGTGGAAGATCACAAGATTGCCGAGGCCGAGTGGTTCCTGGCGCGCAGGGGCGATCCGGGGATCGGAACGGGGGCCGGCGCTCAGGCTAACGCCGCGTTCCACGATCCGGACAACTTGATAGCGCATCCGCCGGCTGAGCGCGTGGTCCCGAAATCCGAGCGGCTTTCGCGCGCCGACATGGTCGCAATCACCAACAGCTACTTCGACGGATTGACGGCGCACGATGGCACGCTGATCATCGCGCACCCGGGCTGCATTCGCCTGGAGAACGGCTTCCTGACGACGCAAAGGCCAGTCCCTGGCGGGGATCCCGGTGGAGCGCTCACCGACTGCACGTCGAAAGGCGCGATGGCCAACATTTATGCCGTCACTGCGCGACGGTACCCGATTGTCGACGAGGAAGCGGGCGTGGTGCTGGGCCTCGGGGTGTTTGAGCGCAAGCCGGGCGTGGCCATGCGGCGGAATATGTTCAGCGAGTGGTTTGTCATCGAACAGGGCAAGATTCGATCGATCTACTCTTCGATGTTTTACCCCGAGCAAGACGCCATGGTGCCGAACTGGCCGCCTTTCGATGGCAACTGGCCGGTGGCGCCGCCACCGAAGTAGAGGCTGGGCGTAACATGATATAGTTCGCCCAGAGCGGACAATCGCAGAGGCAAATATCCATGGCAAAATCCAAGACACCATCACTCGCCCGTCGAGGTTTCCTCAAAGGAGCCGCAGCTGGCGCGGCTGCCGGAGCGGCCGCTTTAGTGGCTCCAGTCGCTGCCGAAGCGCAGGAGGCTACCCAGCGCGTCACCGCCCTGCCGCCCACTGCCGCGCAACGAGCTGCTGAAAACGCTACTCCCTCAACAGTCGCCGTAGAAGACCTGCAGATCGTTGAGCGCCCCGGCGCGGATTACATGGTGGACGTCTTCAAGTCGCTCGGTTTCGAATACCTTTTCGCCACGCCCGGCTCCAGTTTCCGCGGCATCCACGAATCGGTGATCAATCATGGCGGCAACGTCAACCCGGAATTCATCACTTTCACGCACGAAGAATGCTCGGCGGCAGCCGCCAATGGATACGCCAAGATCGAGGGCAAACCGGCGCTGGTTTGCGCGCATGGAACCGTGGGCATCCAGCACGCCGCCATGGCGATCTACAACGCCTATTGCGACCAGGCTCCGGTCTTCATTGTTGCCGGCAACATTTCAGATGCCGCCGAAAGGCGCGGCCGCGTGGAATGGCTGCACGCCGCCCAGGACGTCGCCGCCACTGTGCGCGATTACACCAAGTGGGACGATAACCCGGCGTCTTTAACGCACTTCGGCGAATCGGCCGTGCGCGCCTACCAGATCGCCATGACCGCGCCCATGATGCCCGTGGTCCTGGCCGCCGACGGCGTTCTTCAGGAAGGCGAGGTACCCAAGGATTTCAATTGGCGCATTCCGAAGCTTCCAAGAATTTCCGCCCCGGCGGGTGATTCAGAGGCGGTGGCCGAACTGGCCCAGATGCTGGTGTCCGCTGAAAATCCCGTGATCGTCACCAGCCGCTCCGCACGCACTCCGGCCGGCCTGAAGCTGCTAGTGGAACTGGCTGAAGTGACCGGCGCCTCGGTGATCGATCAGCAGCGGCGCATGAACTTCCCCTCCCGCCATCCGCTGAATCAAACTCAGCGCTCGCGCCCGGCCATCAGTAACGCCGACGTGATCCTGGGGTTGGAAGTTTACGACTTCTTCGGCGTGGTCCACGCCCTGGGCGGCCAAGTGGAAGTGGTTCCGCGATCCATCATCAAGCCCGGAACGAAGCTGGTGAGCATCAGCTCTTCCGACCTTTTCTACAAGAGCAATTATCAGAATTTCCAGCGCTTCGAGGATGTGGATCTATCCATACCCGCGGACGCGGAAGCCACGATGCCGGCGCTGATCGAAGCCGTAAAGCGCCTGCTGACGGATAATCGCAAACAGGCCATTCAGGCACGCACCGCCAAGCTGGCGCAAACCAGCCACCAGGCGCTGGAGCAAACCCGAACCGCCGCTTCTTACGCTTGGGATGCCAGCCCGGTCTCTACCGCGCGGCTCTCGGCGGAACTGTGGGCCCAGATTAAGGACGAAGATTGGTCGCTGGTGTCGGATCCATTCTGGGTGAGCAACTGGCCACTACGCCTTTGGGATTTCACCAAGCATTATCAATTTATCGGCGGCGCGGGCGGCGAAGGCGTGGGTTACCTCGCTCCGGCCGCGCTGGGGGCGGCCATCGCCAACAAGAAACATGGAAGGTTGAGCGTCTCCATTCAATCCGACGGCGACCTGATGATGGCGAACGGTGTGCTTTGGACCGCCGCGCATCATCGCATCCCCTTGCTGACGGTGATGCACAATAATCGCGCGTACCATCAGGAGATCATGCAATTGCAGCGCGTGGCGAACCAGCACAACCGCGGCGTGGACATTGACAAGTGCAAAATTGGAACCGAGATCGCGAATCCCAACATCGATTACACGATGCTGGCCAAGAGCATGGGCGTCCACGCCGAAGGTCCCATTTCCGATCCGAAGGATCTCAGCGCGGCCATCCGGCGTGGCATTGACGTAGTCAAGCGCGGAGATCCTTATCTCATCGACGTCATCACGCAGCCGCGTTAAGAGAGGACTCATGATTCGCAACGTGATCGTAGTTGTGCTGCTGGCCGCCGCGGGACTTGCCGCGCAATCGCCCGCGTCCGGGAATGCGGAAACCGGCAAACGTCAATTCGTGAAGTTAGGTTGTTACACGTGCCACGGTTATGAAGGCCAGGGTGGCGGCGCAGGGGCCAAACTCGCGCCACATCCGATTGCCCCCACAGCGCTGATCGCCTACGTGCGTCACCCGGCTGGCAGCATGCCGCCCTTCACTAAAAAGGTGGTTTCCGATGAGGTTTTGACGGATATCCACGCGTACCTGGCGAGCGTTCCGGCTCCGCCTCCGGTCAAAGATATTCCGCTCTTGAACCAATAGTCGGGTAGCAGCGGCTACCGGAGTGGATCGGTGACAATGATTCTGAAACAGTACTATCTGGGCTGCCTCGCGCACGCCTCCTATCTGGTGGGAGACGAGGCCAGTTCCACCGCCATCATCGTCGACCCCCAACGCGATATTCAACAGTACTTGGCCGACGCCGAGAAATTAGGGCTCCAAATCCGCCACGTCTTTCTCACTCATTTCCACGCCGACTTTGTCGCTGGCCATCTGGAACTGCGCGACCAGGCTGCTCAGAAAAAGGGGGCAACCATCCATCTCGGCTCCCGCGCCCAAGCGGAATATGCCTTCGTAGCGATGAAGGATGGCGATACCCTCGAGTTCCCGGGCCTGCGCTTGCAAGTGCTGGAGACTCCCGGCCACACCATCGAGTCGATCTCGATCCTGGTGTTCGATCTAATGAAGGACCCGTCGAAACCTTACGCCGTCCTAACGGGCGATACGCTGTTCATCGGCGACGTTGGCCGCCCCGATCTGCGCGCGTCGCTGGGATGGAGCGCCAACGACCTGGGCGCCCATCTCTACGACTCGCTACACAACAAACTGATGACGCTTCCCGACGAGACCCTGGTTTACCCGGCTCACGGCGCTGGCTCGCTCTGCGGGAAGAAGCTTTCCTCCGACACGGTTTCTTCCCTGGGAGATCAACGTCGATTGAATTATGCCCTACAGCCCATGTCGAAGGAAGAATTTATTCGTCTCGTCACGGCCGACCAACCCGACGCTCCGCCCTACTTCACGTACGACGCCATTCTCAACACCCGCGAGCGCGCCACGCTGGACAACAATCTCGAACAGGTTCACCGTCCGATCGATCTCGACGAAGTCCTCCGGATGGGAGATGCGGGTGCTCAGATTCTCGACGTGCGCGATCCCGCCGAGTATGCCAAGGGTCACCTGGCCGGCAGCATCAACATAGGGCTCGTCGGCCAGTATGCAACCTGGGCTGGCACAGTGCTCGACCGCACCAAGCCCATCGTGATCATTGCTGAGCCTGGACGCGAACAGGAAGCCGCCCTGCGGCTAGGGCGCATCGGTTTCGACCACGTGAAGGGCTACATGAGTGGTGGCATGGAAGCGCTCACCGGGCGAGAGGACCTGGTGTGGCCGACCGAGCGCGTCACCGCCCCGATGGTAGCGGAGGAGTTAGCGAGCGCCGATCCGCCGCTGTTGCTGGATATTAGAAATCCGCGCGAGTGGGTGACGAAACACATCCACGGCAGCGTGAACGTTCCACTCGGCCATCTGCAGGAGCGCATCGCTGAAATCCCACGCGATCGGCGCATCGCGGTCCATTGCGCGGGCGGCTATCGCTCTTCCATCGCCGCCAGCATCCTGCACCAATATGGACTCACCAATCTGATTGAGATGGCCGGTGGCCTCGCCGCCTGGGATGCCGCGAAACTGCCGGTCGTTTTGGAAGCCTAGCCGCGGCTCTATTACGGCGTCTGGCTAACGCGCTCCAACGCTGCGTCCAGCTCGGGCGATTCCGGTAATCGCAGGCCGAAATCCATCTCCAGACAGGACCGCAGCGCAGCGGCGTCGCCGAGAGTGCGTTTTTCCGTTCCGTCCGGGCGATGAATCGCAAGCGTGTTGTTGCGCAGCGCATAGCGGGCTTTGGGCGTAGTCCGCGCACCCATCAGGATCTGGCGGAAGAAGGAACTCGGGTGCTGGCACAAATACCAATTGGAGACTTCGTAATCGGCCGGGAACTGCGGCTCGAGCGTGAAGCGGTAAAAAGGCTTCCATTCGCCGCTCAAACAAGCCTCCAGCACGTAGCCGTTTTCCAGTGGCATCAGGCGATGCGCTTCATGCGGCGTGGACTGCTCGACGTGCGGTTCCAGGCGAAGGGGCGCCGTCAGGACGTTGCCGCCAAATCCGACGTCGGCGATGTAGCGCAAGCCGCCCGCTTCCACCAGCAGGACCATGTGGCTGCGCGGGCCGATGGGGCTGCCGGGATCGGCGTTCCACAGGACACGCGCCGCCAAGCTGATGACTGAGAATCCTAAGGCCTCCAGCGCATGGCGGAACAGTGTGTTGTGTTCGAAGCACCAACCACCGCGGCCGCCAGACACCAGCTTGGATTGCAGCGATTCCACATCCAGCAGGACGGGCCAGCCCACGAGAGGATTCAAATTCTCGAACGGGATCGCAGCCGGATGGAGCGCGTGGAGGGCCTGCAAAGTTTCGATCCCAGCGGTGCGCGGCCCGGCATACCCGATGCGATCGAGGTAGGCATCCAAGTTAAAGTCAGAGGGCACGCAACCAGGATAAACCGAGCGGGCGGTTTAATAGGGGCGCTCGCCGATCCAATTGCCGGGTGGGTCGTAGTTGCAGACCCAGACTTCGCGTCCGGCATCGCGGGCAACCGCGCATCCCACCTCGCGGGTTCCGCTCCAGACCAATTGGGTATAGTGGCCGCAAACGGCGCGGCAGGTGTTGGCACGATAGCTGTAATCGCGCGCTTCCGATGCCCAGTCTCCCACCACTTCGTCCGGCGTGGCGCGGCTGCCGGTAATTTCAAAAAGGTTCTCGCCGAAAACCGGCTTGGGACGATGATAAAACTGGCGCTCGCGGAGCAGATGGCTGGCCCAATCCTCGGCGCGCGCCGCCAAGCGGTCTGACCAGCGGAGCGGCGGCACGTCCACCCGTGCCCTGATTTCGTTGTGGGCCACCAGCATCTCGCGCGCGAAGGAGCCCACGGGAACAGAACCGTTTTCGCCGACGGCGAGCGCGATCGGAAAGCACAACAGCACGACGAAAAGGCAGCTCGAGCGGGGCATCTAGGAAAGTTTAAGGAAGAGTCTGCGCTGAAGCCGCCGGGCGTTCGGCTGAAATGGGTGGCTTATTTGCCGTAGTATTCTGGGGCGGGCGCCTAAGCTTGTACGTATCAATTATTTGCTATCATACGTACAGATGTCGAAGCTGACACTCAGCGTGGATGAAGCCGTAGTTTTGCGCGCTAAGCGTTTTGCGAAGAAGCAGGGCATGTCCGTCTCGAAGATGGTTGAGGCATACCTGGCTGCCATAGCCGAGCCGCCCGCCCGGGTGCCGGCCGATACTCCGATCCTCGATTCCGTCAGAGGCGTGCTTAGGAAAGCAGACATGAAGGACTACAAGCGGCATCTGGCTACTAAGTACCGATGAAGCGGCTGATGGTGGATACGAACGTCGTTCTAGACGTTCTACTCGACCGGCAACTGCATGTAGAGACGAGCACGGCGATTTGGTCCGCGATTGAAGCGCGCCGTTCCGAAGGGTTTCTGGCGGCTCACGCGATCACGACGATCCACTACTTCGTACAGAAGGAAGTCGGCCTGGTGAAGGCGAACCAAGTGATCGGTCTCATTCTGCGCGTGTTTAACGTGGCGGCAGTGGACGGTTCCGTGATCGAACAAGCGCTGCGGTTGCCGATGGCGGATTTCGAGGACGCGGTGACAGCGGCCGCGGCGCTGGCCTCAGAATGCGAATATGTTGTGACGCGTGACCCGAAAGGGTTTCGGGGCTCACCTATTCGGGTCCTTGCGCCGGAAGCGGCGTTGCCAATTTTGGGATTGCGGTAGAACAAAGAAATGTCAATCCCAGCCCGACGTGCATCATGTGGGCATGGATCTTCTAACACCGTTCTACAAGGTCCTGGACCTCACACCGCAGGGTCCGGGAGATTCGCGGGCGTCGCTAGACTATGGCTCAAAGCCGGACGCACGGTATGGCTGATTTGGCGCTGTCGATAGAGCGCCCCAACCTTAGAACACCTTAGCCGTTCCTAAGCAAAACTCCCGGAAACAAGATATTCATTGGCGGGCCCTAATGGGATGGGCTACAATGCTCGATCAGAGAGCGCGCGGGTTTTTCCCCCGAACTCCGCCGCCCGCGAACCGCGGAGGGTTCGTAAAAGCTCCCATGTCCACCTCCACTCAGCCACAAGCGCTGGCCTCTCCAGACGCAATCGATCAGCTTTGCATCAACACCATCCGCACCTTGTCGATGGATGCGGTCCAACAAGCAAACTCCGGTCATCCTGGTACGCCGATGGCCATGGCGCCCGTGGTCTATACCCTCTGGCAGCAGTTCCTGAGGTTCGACCCGGAAGATCCCATCTGGCCCAATCGCGACCGCTTTGTACTTTCCGCGGGGCATGCCTCGATGCTTCTGTATTCGATGCTGCACCTGAGCCAGGTCAAGGCGGTGAATCCCAAGTACGAGACGCTCGGAACGGTGAGCGTCACGCTGGACGACATCAAGAATTTCCGGCAGCTCAACAGCAAGTGCCCGGGGCACCCCGAATACCGCTGGACATCCGGCATCGAGACCACAACCGGTCCGCTCGGGCAGGGCGTGGCCACCAGCGTCGGAATGGCTCTGGCATCGCGCTGGATGGCGAAGTATTTCAACCGCCCCGGCTTCGAAATGGTGAACTTCAACGCCTACGCGCTGGCGGGCGACGGATGCATGATGGAAGGCGTCAGCGGCGAAGCGGCGTCTATGGCGGGACACCTGAAGCTGTCCAATCTTTGCTGGATCTACGACAACAACCACATTACGATTGAGGGCAACACGTCGCTCGCTTTCAGCGAAGACGTGGCCACGCGGTTTCTGGGCTACGGCTGGAACGTGCTCCGGGTGGGCGACGCCAACGACCAGGAGATGGTCGCGCGGGCCATTCGAACGTTTCTGGCAACTGAAGAACGTCCGACGATCATCATTGTGGATAGCCACATCGCGTATGGCGCCCCGCACAAGCAGGACACCAGCGCGGCGCACGGCGAGCCGCTGGGCGAGGAAGAGATTCGCCTCACCAAGCGCAACTACGGCTGGCCGGAGGACGCGAAGTTCCTGGTGCCGGACGGCGTGTACGATCGATTCAAGGAACAGCTCGGCCAGCGTGGACACAGCGCGCGTGACGCCTGGATGGCGAAGTTCGCCGAGTACAGCAAGCAGTTTCCGGAACTGGCCAGCCAGTTGGAGAAGATCCAGAAGCGCGAGCTTCCGCAGGGATGGGATGCGGCCATTCCAACGTTCCCCGCCGATGCCAAGGGCTTAGCGGGGCGCGATGCGTCCGCGAAGGTGCAGAACGCCGTTGCGCAGCATTTACCTTGGCTGATCGGAGGCGCCGCGGATCTGGCGCCGTCCACGAAAACGCGGCTCACCTTCGACGGCGCGGGCGATTTGGAAGCCAACAACTATGGCGGCCGCAACATGCATTTCGGCATCCGCGAGCACGCCATGGGGTCGATTCTCAACGGGCTTTCGCTATCGAAGCTCCGGCCTTTCGGCTCGGGTTTTCTCATCTTCAGCGACTACATGCGCGCGCCCATCCGATTGAGTGCGCTGATGGAGATCCCCGTCATTTACATCTTCACGCACGATTCCATTGGCGTCGGCGAAGATGGTCCGACGCATCAGCCCGTGGAACAATTGATTTCGCTGCGTGCGATTCCGGGACTGATCGTATTACGGCCGGGTGACGCGAACGAGGTGGCTCAGGCCTGGCGTGTGATCGCGCAGCTTACCCATGAGCCGGTGTGCTTAATTCTTTCACGCCAGAACATGCCGACTTTCGACCGCACTAAATACGGGTCGGCGTCCGGCGTCGCTTACGGCGCTTATGTTCTGGCCGACCCGCCGGAGGGCAAGCCGGACGTGATACTGATCGGAACCGGCAGCGAAGTATCGCTGTGCGTCGACGCCTACGAAACACTTACCAAACAAGGAATCAAGGCGCGCGTTGTCAGCATGCCATCCTGGGAGCTGTTCGAGCAGCAATCCTACGAATATCAGAACGCGATACTGCCGCCACGCGTGCGTGCGCGAGTCTCGGTGGAACAGGCGTCGGTGTTCGGATGGGACCGCTATGCCCGACGCCGCATCGGGATGCACACCTTCGGCGCATCCGCGCCGCTCAAAGAGTTACAAAAAAAGTTCGGCTTCACCCCTGACGCTGTTGCCGCCGCCGCCAAAGAAGAGCTGGCAAAGGCACAATAGAGATAGGGACGGGGGAACGGCGAGCAGCGTGTCGCCTGTCTCAAGATTTACCAACGACGAGAGGAACACCCAGTGACTAACACCACCAGCGCGACTGACACCAAGAACGCCACCATCACCACCTCCGCGGCCACCACCAATCCTTTGGTGGAACTTCGCAAATACGGGCAATCCGCTTGGCTGGATTACATCCGGCGCACACTCATCACCGAAGGCGAGCTCAAGCGCCTGGTGGATGAAGACGGGCTGGGCGGCGTCACCTCCAACCCGGCGATTTTCGAAAAGGCCATCACGGGCAGCACCGACTATGCGGACGCGCTGGTCGAGTTGCAAAAGCGCAAAGACCTGGACGCCATGGGCGTGTACGAAATCATCGCGATCAAGGACATCCAGGACGCCGCCGATATCCTGCGTCCGGTGTATGAGCGCACCAAGATGCGCGATGGCTATGTGAGCCTGGAGGTTTCTCCGTTTCTCGCGCGCGACACCCAGGGCACGCTCAAGGATGCTCGCCGCTTGTGGAAGGCCGTCAATCGTCCCAACCTGTTGGTGAAAGTGCCGGCGACGCTGGAAGGAATTCCAGCCATCGAGCAACTGATTGGCGAAGGTATCAACGTCAACGTGACGCTGCTGTTCGCGCAGGAGATGTATGAAAAGGTCGCACTGGCCTATATCGCCGGATTGAAGAAGTATGTCGCGGGCGGCGGCGACCCAAGCCACGTATCGAGCGTTGCCAGCTTTTTCATCAGCCGCATCGACAGCATGGTGGACGCGATCGTAAAGGCCAAGCTGAAATCGAGCACCGATCCGAAGGAGCAGGCGCTGCTAAAGAGCCTGCCGGGCAAGGTGGCTATTGCCAACGGCAAACTCACTTACCAGCGATACAAACAGATCTTTTCGGGGCCAGTGTGGAGCGCTCTGGCACAGAAGGGCGCGCAGACGCAGCGCGTCCTGTGGGCCAGCACCAGCACCAAGGACCCTTCGTATTCGGACGTGTTGTATGTCGAAGAACTGATCGGGCCGGATACCGTCAACACCATGCCGCCGCAGACGCTCGATGCCTTCCGCGATCACGGGAAGCCGAAGGCGAGTCTCGAGGCTGGCTTGGATGCCGCAAAGCAAACCATGGACAATCTGGCCGCGGCCGGCATTTCCATGAAGAAAGTGACCGACGACCTGGTCACCCAGGCGGTGAAGCTGTTCGCCGAGCCATTCGACAAGCTGCTGAACGCGGTGGACGCCAAGTGCAAGTTCGCCTCCCAGGCCGAGGTGAACGCGCAAACCACCACGCTGCCCGAGGATATCGGCACGAAGCTTTCCGAGGCCGCCGACGATTGGAAAATGGCGGGCAAAGTCCGGCGGCTTTGGGGGCGCGATGCCTCGCTGTGGAGCGGAACGGATGAAGGCAAGTGGCTCGGTTGGTTGGGCATCACAGAGGATCAGCTCGCGCACAAGCAGCATCTGGAAGACGTCGCCAAGGACGTGAAGGCGGCCGGTTTCAAGCATGCTCTGCTGCTCGGCATGGGCGGATCGAGTCTATGTCCCGAAGTTCTGCGAATGACGTTCGGTAAAATTGAAGGCTTCCCGGAGCTGTTCGTGCTGGATTCCACCGATCCCGCGCAGGTGAAGGCGTTCGAGAACAAGGTAGACCTGGCGAACACGGTGTTCATCGTTTCGAGCAAATCGGGGACGACGCTGGAACCGAACATCTTCAAGCAATATTTCTTCGATCGCGTCGAAAAGACGTTGGGAGCGGGTAAAGCGGGCAGCCGATTTATCGCGATCACGGACCCGGGCTCGAAGTTCGAACAACTGGCGCAGACCGACGGCTTCCGGCACATCTTTCACGGCGATCCGAGTATTGGCGGGCGCTACTCCGCGTTGTCCGATTTCGGCATGGTTCCGGCCTCGGTAATGGGTATTGATGCGTTGCGGTTTCTGGATCGCGCCGATGTGATGGCGATTGCGTGCTCATCGTGCCTGCCGGTGGATAAGAACCCGGGCGTGCAGCTTGGCTTGGTGCTGGGTGTGGCCGCGAAGGCCGGGCGCGATAAGGTGACTTTAATCACCTCGCCGGGCATCTGGGATTTCGGAGCTTGGCTGGAACAGTTAATGGCCGAGTCTACTGGTAAGGACGGCAAGGGTCTGATTCCGGTGGATGGCGAGGCGTTGGGCGCGCCGGAGGTGTACGGCAAGGATCGCGTGTTCGCCTATATTCGGCTGGAGAATGGCGCGGATCCGGCGCAGGATAAGGCCGTGGACGCGCTCGCTAAGGCTGGACATCCGGTGGTGCGCATCGCGCTGTCGGATATTTACAACCTCGGGCAGGAAATGTTCCGCTGGGAAATCGCGACGGCGGTGGCGGGATCGGTGATCGGCATCAACGCGTTCAATCAGCCCGACGTGGAGGCGAGCAAGATCGAGACGAAGAAGCTGACGTCTCAATACGAAAAGACCGGAGCGCTTCCGCCGGAGGCGTCCATTCTTTCAGAGAACGGTATTGAGCTGTTCACCGACGAAACCAATGCCAAGGCGCTGGCATCGGCGGCTGGTTCCGATAAAACGCTGGTGGGATATTTGCGCGCGCACCTGAATCGGCTGAATGCGGGCGATTACTTCGCGCTGCTGGGCTACGTGGAGATGAACCAGCCGCATGAAAAAACGCTGAAGAGCATCCGGACCAGCGTGCGCGACAAGAAGAAAGTCGCAACGTGCCTGGGATTCGGTCCGCGCTTTTTACACTCGACGGGTCAAGCGTACAAAGGCGGGCCGAATACGGGTGTGTTCCTTCAGGTTACTTGCGACGACAAAGCGGACATCCCGGTGCCCGGCCAGAAGTTCACCTTCGGCGTGGTAAAGGCCGCGCAGGCTCGGGGCGATTTTCAAGTTCTGGCCGATCGCAATCGGCGAGCATTGCGCGTGCATTTGCATGACGTGGATAGCGGCTTGGCGGCGCTGCAAGCGGCGATCGCGAAAGCATTGTCTTAACAGGACGACAGAAAGGTAAAGAATGCAATTGGCGGAAGACACTGCTTCTAGGGGAATTCTCGGCGCGGGCCGTCCAGGCGATCCGTGCGTGATGGTGATCTTTGGGGCGTCGGGTGATTTGACCAAGCGCAAACTCATCCCGGCGCTCTACAATCTGGCGAAAGATAACCTGCTGTCCAAGGAGTTCGCGCTCGTGGGATTCGCGCGGAACGAGCTTACCAGCGAGCAATTTCGCGACGAGATCGGCAAAGAGATCGGCGAGTTCGCCACCACCACCATCGATCCCGATCTGTGGCATTGGTTTTCGCGCCGCATCTATTATCTTTCCGGCGACTTCGCCGATCCCAATGCTTACAAGGGGTTAAGCGAGCTGCTGGAGCAGATCGACAAAGAACATGGCACGCGTGGCAACTACTTTTACTACCTGGCCACGGCTCCCAGCTTTTTTGGGCCCATCATCACGCAACTGGGCGACGCCGGGCTGGTGCAAGAAGACCACGGCTGGCGGCGGGTGATTATCGAAAAACCATTTGGGCACGATTATGAGTCGGCGATTGCCCTGAACAAAGAAATTCGCAAGGTGCTAGAGGAAAAGCAGATCTATCGGATCGACCATTACCTGGGCAAAGAAACGGTCCAGAACATTTTGGTGTTCCGCTTCGCCAACGGTATTTTCGAGCCGATCTGGAACCGGCGCTATATCGATCATGTCCAGATCACCGTATCCGAAACGGTGGGTGTAGAGCAGCGCGGCACGTACTACGAGAAGGCGGGCACGCTGCGCGACATGGTGCCCAATCACATCTTCCAGCTCATCTCGCTGACCGCGATGGAGCCGCCTGTATCCTTCGATGCCGACGTGGTTCGCGACGAGCAGGCCAAAATACTGAAGGCGCTTTCGCCCATGACGGACGAAGAGGTGCTGACGCGCACGGTGCGCGGCCAATATGGCGAGGGAGTGGAAGGCGCCAACCGGGTGCCGGGGTATCGCGTTGAGCCCTACGTGGCGGCGGACTCGCGCACCGAGACGTTCGTCGCGATGAAGCTGTTCATCGACAACTGGCGCTGGGCGGACGTGCCGTTTTATCTTCGCACTGGAAAGCGGCTCCCGCACCGCGCCACCAAAATCGTGATTCAGTTCAAGCGCGCGCCCTTCGTGCTGTTCCGCAAGACTGCCGTGGATAAGTTGGAACCCAATCGGCTGGTTTTGCATTTGCAGCCGGATGAGGGCATCAAGCTGAGCTTCGGCGCCAAGATTCCGGGGCCCGTGGTGCAGATCGGCGACGTGGACATGAACTTCAACTACACCGACTACTTCAACGCCACGCCGCAAACCGGCTACGAGCGTTTGTTGTACGACTGCATGCTCGGTGACGCGACTCTTTTCCAGCGGTCCGACATGGTGGAAACCGCCTGGCACGTGGTGGCGCCTATTCTGGATGTGTGGGAAGCGCTGCCGCCGCGCCGCTTTCCGAACTACGCCGCGGGGTCCTGGGGACCGCCGGAAGCCGACGAACTGCTCACCAAGGATCATCGCCACTGGAGCAATGAGTAATGATCCTGGCGGGCGACATCGGCGGCACCAACACTCGTCTTGCATTTTTTGAAGGAACGCCGGATCGCCTGCAGCCGGTTCATTTGGAGGTTTATCCTAGCCCGCAATTTTCCGGACCGGCACAGATCGTCCGCAAGTTTCTTGGCATGCACCCGCAGTCGGTGGATGCAGTTTGCTTCGGTCTTCCGGGCGCAGTGGTCAACGGACGCGTGGAAACCACCAATCTCCCCTGGGTGGTGGACGCGCGGCAAATAGCGTCGGATTTGCGTTTGGCCTCCATCACGCTGATTAACGATCTGTTTGCCAACGCGCACGGGATCGCGCTACTGGAAGAGGCGGATTTTGTGGTTCTGAATCCGGGCGTGCCCAACAGCACCGGGAATCGCGCCTTGATCTCGGCCGGTACCGGTCTGGGCGAGGCCGGGTTGTTCGCCGATGGGCGCGGCGGCTATCAGCCCTTTCCCTCCGAAGGGGGCCACGTGGATTTCGCTCCCCGCAACGACCTGGAAATGGACCTGCTCCGCTACTTGATGGGCCGCTTCGAACACGTCAGTTACGAGCGTGTTCTTTCGGGACCCGGGCTGCACAATATTTATCAGTTTTTGCGCGAAACCGGGCGAGGCGAGGAGCCGGCGTGGCTGGCCGAACAAATCGCGCAGGGCGATCCGTCCGCCGCGATCTCGAAATCCGCGCTTGAAGGAACGTCGGCGATTTGCGTACAAGCTTTGGATATTTTCGTGTCTCTCTACGGCTCCGAAGCCGGCAATCTGGCTTTGAAGATGCTTGCCACCGGCGGCACCTATGTCGGGGGCGGGATCGCGCCCAAGATTATCCGCAAGCTAAGCAGCACGGCGTTCATGAAGGCCTTCAGCGCCAAGGGCCGCATCGGCGGCATTCTGAAGGACATTCCAGTGCGCGTGATCACCAACGATAAAACCGCGCTGTTGGGAGCCGGTCGCGTGGCAGCGCTTTCGCTGGCCAACCGTCGTTAATAGAGAATTTCAGAAAACCACTCTCACACTCAGCTGAATCTCGCGCGGAGTTTCATTGAGCGGCGCCACCGCCGGGAACCCGGATGGATACCCTTGGCGGCCGTAGGTAGCCACGCCGAATTGAGGATCATTCAACTGAGCGTCGGGATTGCCCAGGTTCGCGTGGTTCAGCAAGTTGTAGGCATCGGCGCGGAGCCTAAGCTGGCCCGATTCGCCCAGCCACGGCAGATGAAACGCCCGCGCCAGCGATAGATCGAAGCTGTAGAATCCAGGTCCAGTGAAAGCATTGCGGCCGGTGTTACCCAGCATGCTGGGCGCGGCGGAAGTGAACGCCGCCGGATTCAGCAACTGCACGCCTCCCGAAACCGCCGCCGGATTCGCGAACACCGCTTGAGCCGGGTCAAGAAGATTCGCGCGATTGTTCAGGATGAGCCCTTGGCCGGCGATAGCCGAGGAGGTTCCGTAAACGGTGTACGGCAGCCCGGAGCGGAACGCTGCCAGCCCCGCGAGAGTCCAGTCGCGCAACACAATACCGGCCTTCGATTGAGCAAACGGCGCGGGCAGATTCCAATACGAGAAAATCACCAGATTTTGCCGCTGATCGAAATCGGAGTTGCCTCGGTCCGAATTGGGATTGAACTGCTCGGAAAATGTAGAACGTTGCGCCGATGTTGCCGCGGTTTGAATGCTGGTGAACGTCAGATTGAAGAAATCGCCAATCAGAGGATCGCTCTGATTGTCGATGGAGTGGCTCCAGGTATAGGAAGCTTGCGCCATGCCACGCGTCGTGCGATAGCGCAGCACCGCGGTAAGCGCGTTGTAGTCCGAGAAACCCTGGTTGGCGCGATACGCAATGTCCGGCAGACTGTTGTTATAGCGGCCATCCAGTGTGGAGAAGCTGCGATTGATGACGTCGGTGGTAATCAGCGCTCTTCCATACGTGCCCAGGCCGTTCACTTCCAGCGTCAGGCTGTCGGTGATCCTCTGCTGCACCCCAGCGAAGTAGCTTTTGACGCGGCCATTGCGAAGGTTGGGATCAACCAACGTCAGATCGGGGAACGAACTGGCCAGTGTTTGTCCTTGGAAGGTTTGGAGCACGCTGGAGACCGGCGCTAAGAAATTCGTGGTTCCGCGCGGCAATTGGAGCACCGGCAGGATGAGATTGTTGTCGCGAACGTTCTCCCAAAGATTGTCGAAAGGCCGATCGTAAAAGGTCCCGAAGCCGCCGCGCAGCAGCGTGCGCCCGGTACCGAACAAATCGTAGGCTGCGCCGGTGCGTATTTCAAAGTCGTTGCTCGACCGGAAGAGCTGCTCATTGCCGGAACTACTCGGCTGCACCAGGGACGCTCCCACCAGTTGTTGCGCCAGCGTGCTACCTGATCCGAATTGAACCAAAGAGTCCTTGGACGATCCGGTATTCTCGGGTCCGCCATAAAACTCATACCGGATGCCGTAATTCACCGTCAGCCGTTGAGTGATCTTGTAAGTGTCCTGGGCGAACAGGAAATCCTGACCGTATCGATAGGCGCGGTTGGAATCAGGTTGCTGAATGGAAGGCAGGGCTGTACGATCGATCGCCGCTTCCAAGAAGCTGGGCTCGCCGAGCGCGAACGAAAGGACGTTTCCGAATAGGTATTGGCCATCTTGCCCGGCCGTCAGATAGCCATTCGAACTGCGCCAGAGCAAGCCGCCGCCCACCGTCACCAGATGCTGGCCGCGCGTCCAAATCAAGTTATCCAGCACCTCCCAACTGTCGTTGACGTTCTTGTAAGCATAGAACGCCGCACTGCCGGGCAAGGTCACGCCCGAATACTGCACTCCGTTCACCACGTAAGAATCGCTGGTGGTGAGCGAAGGAATCTCCGGATGCGGACGGTTCCAGCCCAGACCATCCGTGCTGTAGCTCAGCCGCGCTTCGTTGGTGAGATTCGACTCGAATGCGTGGATATAGCTCACGCCGGCCGCAATCGTGTTTTCGTGGAGCGACGAAATGAAGTCCTTGTAGGGACTCCAAATAAAGTCGGGCTCGTCTAAACGATTGATCAGCACGCGCCCCATCACTCGTTCTTTGCCGTCGGGCGTGTTGTAGTCCAGCCGCTCGATAGCCAGCGTGCGATTCACCGCCACGGGAGGCGCCAGCATTTCCACCTGCGTCAGCGCGGCGCCTGTGGTGGTCGCCGGGCTGGGATATTCAGTGAGCAATTGCCGGGCGATAGAATTCGATGCCGTGAAACTCAGCAGGTTCGGGGTGGGAAGATCAAACGGATAAGGCGCTCCCGACCCGCGGCTTCGAAAGTATTCATAGGCGCTGGAGAAGAACAGACGATTCTTGAGCACCGGGCCGCCCACGAAGAACCCAGGCTGGTCTTGCTTGTCGATACTGCGTGGCGCGCCAATCAAATTCTGCTGGAACGCCGTGGCGTTCAGCGCTTCATTCTCCAGATAAAAATACGCGACGCCATGAAACTGCTCGCCGCCCGTGCGCGTAATCGCGTTGGCCAGGAATCCCGACGTGCGCCCGTACTCGGCGGAAAAGTTGTTGGTCGAGATGCGATATTCCTGAATCGCCTCCGGCGCCACGGTCACCAGCGGACCAGTAATCAGGTAATTGTTGTTCTCCAGGCCGTCCAGCAAATAGTTGGACGACGACGGACGCTGCCCGTTCACCGAAAGGCCCAGCCCGCGCCCGGTTGCCGAATCGGACGTAACTCCCGGCTGTGTCACCAGCAGCGAGTAGACGTCGCGGCCTTGGAGCGGAAGATTGTTGATTTCGTCGGAGTCGATGACTTCCGACACGGTGGATTCGAGCGGCTCCCGCCGGCCCTTCTGCGCCTCGAACGATCCGGACTTGCTGGGATCGAAGTCGGGACCATAAAACGGTACGATGGTTTTTTGTCCTGGAAGAAAGACGCTCTTATACTGGCCCGATTCCCAAACATCGCTCAGGGGCCGCAACCGGAAATCGAGCTCAATGCGCGCCGCCACGGTCAATTCCAGCTCTTGGACTTCCTGGGACTGGTACGCCGGCGATGTGACACGGATCTGATACGTTCCAGGCGAAAGCAGCGGCAAGTAGTAGTAACCGGAGGGATCGCTCGCTGCCCCGCCCGCCAGATTCGTAGTGGCGCTCGCAAAGATTACGTTCGCCGCAGGGATGGGACGGCCGGTGACCGAATCCACCAGTTGTCCTGAAATGAGGCCCTGGGTGGTTTGCGACCTTCCGGCAAGGGCAATCAGGAGGAACAGCAAAAACACGCGGACGATAGAAATTGTTCTTGCCACTCTAAAGCGCGATGGCCGCACTGTCGTAGTAAGATGCAGGTTAACATGAAGAAGAAGTGGAGGCATTGGGCCCTCTGCGCGGTTCTTGCCGTAGGCAGCGTGTTGGGTGCGTCCTTGCTGAGCGATATCCGCTTCTTTCGAATCCTCAACCTCAAAGCCTATGATGCGCATTTCATTGTGCGGGATTTCCTGCGCGGCCGGCCCACCATCTCCAACATCGTCCTGCTTACAGCCGACAAGAAAGCCATGGACACCTTTCCCGAACTGCGGGTGTTCTGGAATGAGCATTACGCCAACGCCATCCGTGCTGCCGGCCAGGCCGGCGCCAAAGTGATCGCCCTCGACTTGGCATTCGGTATTCCCATCGATCAGTGGCAGCCCAATGCAGACGAACTCCTGGCCGGCGCCATCAGCACGTCTCCGGTTCCCGTGGTCGTCGGCTATGTGTCCGAGCTCAATTCCAACAAACAATCGCAATCCATTCCGGTCAACATGGTGGCCGGGGCTCTGGGTCTGGGCGCGTTCGCCAATCTAACCGCCGACGACGATGATTTCATTCGCAACCAGGAGCTGATCGAGGCCCCATCCACCAACCCTGCTGACCCTCCCTCTGCGCGCTCTCTGGCCATGCGAACTGTCGAGAAATACATCGGCACGGAGGTGCAATTCCAGAAGGGCGAGCTGGTGCTTCAGGGCCGCACAGTGCCTATCTCTCCGCGGCGCTCCATCGCCATCAACTATGCCGGTCCCCCTAACACGTTCCCTAGCGTTTCCCTGGCTGATTTTGAGGCTGCCGCCAAGGCCGGAAACCAGGATCAGCTCCGGAAGTGGGTGGAAGGCAAAATCGTGCTGGTGGGTACCGATTTCGTGGACGACCGTTTCGACACGCCGTTCTACACGCTCTTTAGCGGCTCCAAATGGACCATGCCCGGCGTGGAGATCCATGCCAACACCGTGCGCACCTTACTCACCCGGAGCTACCTGGTCCCAGCGCCGCAATGGGGACTGGTGCTGGCGCTGCTTGTGGCCACAAGCGTGACGGTAGCGATCGTTACTTCGTTCGTCGCCAGCCGGGCGGTGGCTTTTGTGTTGCTCGAAGTTTTGGCCATCCTGGTTGCGACGCACTTTTTGTTCGAAGAGGGATTCATCCTGTCGACCTCCGAAGTGTTGTTGGCGACTTCGGTGAGCTTGATCGCTTCCCTGGTGTATCGCTATGCGACCGAGGAAACTCGGGGCAATCTCTTTCACCGGGCGGTATCGCTCTTCGTGGGAAAACAACTGGCCTCGTCGCTCGAAGAGTCCGACTCAATCGCCTTGTCGGGTAAACGCATGGAAGTGACCATCCTGTTCACCGACATCCGGGGCTTCACCGCATTCACCGAGCAGGTGTCGGAGGAGCAGGGACCCGAAGTTGTCGTCCAGCTTCTGAACGAATACATGGGCATGATGGTGGGGATCATCGTGATGTATCACGGGCATGTGAATAAGTTCATTGGCGATGGCATTTTGGCCGTATTTTCGGATGACGATGAAGGCGCCGAGCCGGGCGATCATCCCCTGAGGGCGGTTCGTTGCGCCACGCGGATGGTTACCGCCCGCAGTCGCTTTGAGACCGGAGCCGGGATCCACACCGGTCCGGCTGTAGTGGGAAATGTGGGTTCAGCCGATAAAATGGAGTACACGGTGTTAGGGGACACAGTGAACCTGGCGTCCAGGCTGGAGAGCCTGAACAAGGAGCACCATACGAAGCTGTTGATGACCGGAACAACGCAGGCAAGGCTGGGTTCACTGGTGGAAACGTCGCATCTGGGGCAGGCGCCGGTGCGAGGGAAGGCTCTGCCTATCGATCTGTACACCGTGAAGTCGCTGGTGGTGAAGGCCGCAGTGAATGCCTAAGTTTGTTTTGATACTGCTGTGCGCGGCGATGACCTTCGCCGACAATGCCTTCGCCGATACGAAGGAGGAACCGGTTGGCTTGGTTCTAACGGCGACCGGCAGCAAGCTGCTTCGCGCCGACACCGAAACTCCGCTCGCCGCCCGTCCTGGCGATCTGCTATTCGCGGGCGACGGCTTAAGGACCGAAGGCGGTCCGGCATCGTTCCTGTTTTGTCCCGGCAAATCCTTGGACACGCTGACGGCTTCCGGCGAAGTGCGCCTGGATGCCAAGGCTCCCAAAGTGCGCTCCGGGAAGATCACTGAGCAGCCCGCGCGCGCCTGCACATTGCCGCAAACGTTGCGCGTCGCCGCAGCCAGCCAGCAGCACTACGGCGTCAGCATGACGCGGGGGCTGAACAAGCCCGAGGTTCCACCGACGCCGCACGACAAACTCGCGGCCGATGTGCAAGCCGAGCTTGCGCCCTATGAAACGGTGCTCGCGGCGAATCCGAAAGATCAGGCGGCTTTGGTAACCGAAGCAACCATCTTTGAGAACCACAAGCTGATCGCGAACGCGCTGAACGCCTACTACGAGCTTCGCGAACAGTGGCCGGACGCGGTATGGGTGAAGAGCAAGATCTTCGACCTGGAGCAGGCGCTCTCCGATCAAGTGTCGGCCGCCACGGCTGCGGCGCAGACCGGAGGGCAGACTTACGCGCTGCTGGTTGGTATTTCCAAATATGCCAAACCGGAGCTGTCGCTGCAGTTCGCCAATGCGGACGCCAGCGTGTTCGGAAAGCTGCTGGAAAGTCCGCTAGGCGGCAGCGTCCCCAGCGGCAATGTGCTGCTGCTGACCGACGATAAGGCCACCACCGCCGCGGTGCGCAACGGCTTCCAGGATTTCCTGAAGCGTCGCGCCGGTAAGAACGATACGGTGGTGATCCTGATCGCCGGGCACGGCACCGTGGAAACACCGGGCAGCAAGAACGCGTTCATTCTCACTTACGATTCCGATCCGCAAGATCTGACGAGCACCGCGCTCGGCATGAACGAACTGCAATCGCTGTTTGAAGAGCAGCTCAGCAAGGTGGGCCGCGTGTTGCTGTTCGTCGATGTGTGCAAAGCCGGGACCATTGGGACCATCCACAATACGACCGTCGCCTCCAACGTCCAGCAGCTGGGCGATATCCAGGGCGATCTCTTCGGATTGCTTGCCAGCCGTCCGCGCGAGGTTTCGCTCGAAGGGCCCGAGTTTGGCGGGGGACACGGCGTCTTCAGCTATTTCGTGATCAAGGGACTGGAAGGCGCGGCGGACGAAAACAAAGACGGAGTGGTGGATGCCGACGAGTTGATCAAGTACGTGAGCGATCAAGTGCCGATGGCAACGGCGAACAAGCAGCATCCGCGTGAGTTTGGCACCTACGACAATATGATGCGGCTTTCTGACACCAGGAAGCCGGGCATAGACGTCGCGCATTGGCGAGTGATCCTGGACTCGCGCACTGGCGAGCCTCTCTTCATGGCTGGGGGCACGCCGCAAGCGCAAGTGCCGGCCACCGCGCAGTCGCAGGCTACGGTGGATCGCTTTACGTCGGCCATCAACGCGGGCCAGATCCTGCCCACCGATCCGAATAATGCTTTCACGGCGCTGCAGGACCTCAAGCCACTGGCGACGCCCGAACAATATCAAGAGCGCGAGAATCAGCTTCGCGTGGCCTTGGAAAACAAGGGCCAGGAAGTCTTACTGCGATATCTGGCAGGCGATGAGACGCCGCAATCGCGGGATGAATTCCAAAGTGGAGCGCGGTATATGGACGCCGCACGCACGTTGACGCAAGAGTCGCTGTTCCTAGAAGGCCGGCAGGATTTCTTCCAGGGCCGCGCGCTGTTATTCGACAAGAAATTCCCAGAGGCCGCGAATCTGTTAGAGCAGGCGGTTCGCATCGACCCGGGCGCCGCGTATGGGTTCAACGCGCTCGGCATCGCGTATCTGGAACAGGCGCAGTACGAAAAGGCCATCCCGGCATTTCGCGATGCGGTGCGCCGTGCGCAGCACTGGTCGTATCCACTGCACAACATCGCTTTGGCTTACGTCGAGACTGGGGACTATCGATCGGCGATCCGCGCCTATCAGGAAGCCATCCGGCTGACACCGCAATACAGCTACTTGCCGTATAACCTGGGTCTGGTTTACCAGCGCTTGAATCGTCGCAAAGACGCGGAGACTGCGTATACGAAGGCGGAGATGCTCGCGCCCAATACGGCCGAGCCCTACAATGCGCTGGGAACGCTAAAGGCGTCGGAAGGCAAGCGCAGCGAAGCCGAGCAACTTTACCGGCAAGCCTTACAAAAGAATCCGAGTCTGCTGCCTGCGCGACACAACCTGGCCTTGCTATTGGCGGATGATAAGACCCGCGGGAAAGAAGCCATCGATCTGTGGCGCGAGAACCTGCGCGAATCGCCAGACTATCTGCCGTCGCGTCTCAGCTTGGCCGGCGCGCTGGCCACTCAAGGCGACAATGCTCAGGCCGTTGAGGAATACCGGAAGGTGCTTGAAGCCAAGCCCGATTACGTGGCGGCGCGTATCGCGCTGGCCGATGTGCTTGCCAAGACCAACGATCGTGAGGGCGCGCTCGATCAGCTACAACAGGTGACCAAGCAGGATTCGCAGGATCCGGCCCTGTTTGAACGCATCGGCGATCTCGAAGCCGCCCGGCAGCATTCCGCTGAAGCCCGCATGGCTTATCAATCGGCGCTCAATCTCAAGCCTGAACGCTCCATGCGCAAGCGTATTGATAACAAATTAAGAAGCCTGGCAGGCAATCAATAGAACAGCGATCAGAGGGGCGCGCGCCTTCCAACGAGCGCCCCAGTTCCGGTCACATGTTCCTCATTGCTAAGGGTGCGGCCTCACTCAGTAGGACGCACCTAACCGTAAAACTGTTGCAACTGCCCTAGTGCTTCTGGCCGGCCGACGCGCCCTGTGCCTTGGGCGCCGGTTTGCTCTCGCCGTTTTTCGAGATGTCGATACCGCCTTTAAAATACGCTCCGTCTTCGATCACGATGCCGGCGGTCTTGATATCGCCGACGATAGAAGCCCCGGTCCGCAGCGAGACGCGGCTTTCCGATTCGACGTTGCCCTTGATGGTGCCAAAGACGATGATTTCCTGGGCCTTGATGTTCGCATTCACTTTGCTGTTCGGCCCTACGGTCAAACGGTTGCGCAGGTAGAGCTTGCCATCCAGATCGCCGTCCAGAAAGAGTTCCTCATCGCTTGTAACCTCGCCGATGATCTTCATGGATTTGCCAAACACGGTTGCGGTTGGAACAGGCGCCGGCGCCTGATGATGGTGACTGATCGGCGCAGGAGCTGGTGCTGGCTGCGCAGGTTGAGCCGGTTGGTTCTGAATCATTTGTCCGTCGTTTTGTTTTCCCCACATAAGAGCGCCAGAAGCTCCAGTGTACTGCCCATGCCCGGGAACGACAAGCTTTTTCGTCATTTTTTATCTGCTAACGGTGATAGCGGCGGAAGATGGTTTGCGCTCAAAGAACTTAGGCTTGTCGATGTTTGCATCCACTACCACATCGAAAAAACCGATCATCATCTCTTCCCAACTTTGTTCGCCATAACGAACCTCCGCCGTGGGATCGGGATTGCCGGGATTGTTGGGCGAGTTGTCGAAATATCCAACCCAGGTGAGGTGCGTACCCGCTTTGAGTAGCCGGGGTTCAGCCAGACGATAGTTCAGCTGCCACTGGAAATCGTAGTGATTCACTTTGAGCAGCGTCTCCACATGCCCATTGGGTTCGGTGATCAGATACTCAAAGGCTTTGCCACGCAGATGCATGTGCGGGAACATGCTGATGAGCAGCGCGTCGTTCGGCAAGGTGCCCGAGACCTGCACGCGATAGTTGGAATCGCCGGGAGGAATCACAAAACGGTCGTTACTCATCTGCAGCGAGAGCACGGCTTGCTGGGGAGCTTGCTTGGCGAAGATAATACCGATGCGTGTGCGGTCTTCGGCGGCTTTGCCACGTGCTGTGTAGTGCATCTGGAGCACCAGGTCAGAGCCTGCTTTGATTCGCTTGGCGATGCCGGGTTTCCAATCGTCAAACGAATTTCCTGGCGTGTAGACCATCAGAATATCGCTGGTGGTGAAACCCTTCGCGATAGGTACGGAGAAGGCTGTTTCGCGCGGCTCCCCTTCCAGCCACTTCGATCCCGGCTCGCGAATGTAGACCACTGCATGGTGGACGGTGGAACGATCGCCCGGCCGCACCTCTACCTTTTGGACCCAGCGGTCCTCGGTGAAGTGCGTGGGCAGGATCAAATACTGGTAATCCACTGCGCCTGCGGCTGGAATCGAGAAAGCCGAAGGCATTTCAAAAACTGCATCGGGCGTTCCAATATTCCAACCTTGCGGCCACTGGCGCGGTGGTGGAGCATCCTTGGGATCGCCGGCCGGAGCGCCCCGGTTCACCCAAGCCGCGATGGTATCGATCTGCGTCTGCGAGAGTGAGCGGTCATTCGCGAAGTGGCCGTATGCGGCATCGGCGAACCAGGGGGGCATTTTGCGCGCTATCGTTTGTTCTCGCATCGCTTTGGCCCACGGCCGGGTGTCGGAATAGGTGAGAAACGGCATAGGCGCAATTTCGCCGGGCCGGTGGCATTCCTGGCAATGCTGCTGGAGGATCGGAAGAACGTCCTTGTAGAAAACGGGCTGCGCGAACGCCGGCGAGAGCGCGAGCGCGAAACCGGCCCGGCTAGCGAGCCAGCGAAGCAACGTACTTATCGCGGCATTCCTGGGAGCAGAAATGGAAGGTCTGGCCTCCCACTTTTTCCTTGATGGAAGTGGCCGCTGCGATGTAAGTTCCACAGACCGGATCTTTCTTTAGCTCGCCAGTGAGCGGGACTTGGTTGGAGGAACGCGGCGGCGCGCCCGGAGCGCTGGAACCGGGCTTCATCGCCTCGGAAACTCCTCTGAGGACGATCCCGATGATGCTCTTCAGCACGGTAATCACTACCACCGTGAGAAGAAGATAGAAGATGGCGCGAAACATTTCGCTCTCTCTATTCTATCTGAGAGCGGCGGCTACTCTTCTTTGGCGGCTGCTTTGCGAGCCGCGTCGATGCGGGCCTGCGCGTGGCGGGCGGCGATCAGGGCCGATGCGATGTCGATTCCGAGCGCCGGATTGATCATGGCATCCTGCGCCTGCTTCAAGGCCTGCTCGGCCTTCGTCACGTCGATCTCATGGCCCTTTTCGGCAACATCCGTTAGCACGCGGATGACGTTGTTGTGAATCTCGAGGAAACCGCCGCAAACGGCGATGCTGAAGCGATGATCCTCGGGGGTTGTATAGGTGAGAGCGCCGATCCCGAGCTCGGAGAGCAACGCCGCGTGATCCGGCAGCACGCCGATATAGCCGTCCTTAGCGGGAATCTGCGCGCGAACCGCTTTCTCGTGCGCCAGCAGCCGCTCCGGCGTGGCAATCTCGATATCGAACGTGTCCGCCATCGATTAAGCGCCGCCCTGCTTCTTTAGCTCTTCGGCGCGCTTCTTCACGTCTTCGATGTCGCCCTGCATGTAGAAGGCTTGCTCGGGCAATTCGTCGTGCTTGCCTTCCACCACTTCCTTGAAGCTGCGCACCGTATCGGCCAGCGACACATACTTGCCCTTGATTCCGGTGAACTGCTCGGCCACGTGGAACGGCTGCGAAAGGAATTTCTGGATCTTGCGGGCGCGCGCTACGGTTTGCTTGTCGTCGTCCGACAGCTCGTCGATGCCGAGGATAGCGATAATATCTTGCAGATCTTTGTAGCGTTGCAGAATCTGTTTCACTTGCTGCGCGACGGCGTAATGCTCCTCGCCGACGATGCGCGGATCGAGAATACGGGAGCTGGAGGCCAGTGGATCGACGGCCGGATAAATGCCTTGCTCCACCAGGCTGCGCGTCAGGTTGGTGGTGGCGTCTAAATGCGCGAAGGTGGTGGCCGGTGCGGGATCGGTATAGTCGTCGGCAGGCACGTAAATAGCCTGAACCGACGTGATGGAACCCTTCTTGGTGGAAGTGATGCGTTCCTGCAGTTCGCCCATCTCGGTGGCCAGGTTGGGCTGGTAGCCGACGGCCGAGGGCATGCGGCCAAGCAACGCTGATACTTCGGAACCGGCTTGCGTGAAGCGGAAAATATTATCGATGAACAGCAGCACGTCTTGCCCGCCTTCATCGCGGAAGTATTCGGCGACGGTGAGGCCGGTGAGACCCACGCGCAGGCGGGCGCCGGGCGGCTCGGTCATTTGTCCGTAGATGAGCGCGACCTTGGACTTAGTGTAATCGTGCGGATCCAGCACACCCGACTCCTGCATTTCCGTCCAGAGGTCGTTCCCTTCGCGGGTGCGCTCGCCCACACCAGAAAACACGGACACACCGCCATGTTTGAGAGCGATGTTGTTGATCAGCTCCATGATGACGACGGTCTTGCCGACGCCCGCGCCGCCGAACAGCCCGATTTTTCCACCGCGGAGGTAAGGTTCGAGCAAATCGATTACCTTGATGCCCGTCTCGAACATCTGTAGCTCGGTGGCCTGTTCGTCGAAAGCCGGCGCCTGCCGATGAATGGGCCACTTCTGAGCGGTATTCACCGGACCCATATTGTCCACCGGCTGCCCGATGACGTTCATGACGCGGCCCAGCGTCTCATTTCCAACCGGGACCTCGACGCCGTGGCCGAGGCTGACGGCTTTCATGCCTCGCACCATGCCGTCGGTTGGTTGCAGCGCGATGGTACGCACGCGGCCTTCGCCAATGTGCTGCGCCACTTCCACCATCACGTCGATGGGCACGCTGGTCGCAAAACCCTCGCTGGTGATGTGGATGGCCGTGTTGATGACGGGAATCTGGTGCTCGGGAAACTGAATGTCGACGGCCGGGCCGGCCACCTGGATGACCTTGCCTATGACCTGCGTCTCTGTTGTGGTTGCCATAAATACCTCTCTAATCTAGTGCCGCCGCGCCGCTCACGATTTCGATGATCTCTCGGGTGATACTGGCCTGCCGAACGCGGTTCATGTTCAACGTCAGCGCGCTGATGACGTCGGAGGCGTTGGTGCTGGCAGCTTCCATGGCGGTCATACGCGCAGCGTGTTGAGCGGCGTCAGACTCCAGCATGGAACGGTAAATCTGCGATTCAATGTAACGCGGCAACAGCGCGGCGAGAAGCTCGCCGGGGGGCTGTTCGTAGATGTAGTCGATCTGCTCCTGCTTCTCGGGAAGCTCTACCGGGAGCAGGCGCGTGGTGACGAGTAGCGACGCCATCATGCTCTTGAAGTTGTTCACTACCAGATAAACGGAATCGATTTCCGCCTTGCGGAACATTTCGATCACCTTGCGCGCGATCTCCAGAGCGTCTTCATAACGCGGAGCTTTCTGAAAGAGCGTGGTGTATTCGCCGCTGATGTTTGCCTGACGCCTCTTGAAGAAGTCCCGCCCTTTCCGCCCAATCAACTCCAATCGAACTTCAGCCTCGCGGTGCTGGGCAATAAACTTCTGCGCCAGGCGGATGACGTTGGAGTTGAACGCGCCCGCCAAGCCGCGATCGGCCGTAATCACCAGCAACAGAATCCGTTTCTCGGGCCGCCGGGCCAGCAGTTCGATCTCTTCCGCGGCGTTTTGTTCGGCCGCCGCTTGCGCCACATTCGCCAGCATGCGCTGGATGATTTGCGCATAGGGCCGGGCGGCCAGGACGCGATCCTGCGCGCGACGCAACTTCGCCGCCGAAACCACTTTCATGGCCTTGGTGATCTGCTGCGTGTTTTTCACCGACCGGATGCGCCGGCGTAAGTCGATCAGGCTGGGCATGGGTTAAGCGGTGACGAGAGCCTCCTTGTGCTGCGAAACGAAGCGCTCCTTGAATTCCTTCAGGACCGTGTTGAGCTTGGCCTTCACCTGGTCGTCCAGCGTCTTCTTTTCGCGGATCGCCTGAAGCAACGCGGTTTGCGAGGAATCGAGGAAACGGTTCAACTCCGCTTCAAACGGTCGGATGTGCTCTACCGCCAGGTCGTCGAGCAAGCCGCTGGTGCCGGCGAATATGATCACCACCTGCTTTTCCACCGGGACCGGTTTATATTGCGGCTGCTTCAAAATTTCCACCAGCCGTTTGCCGCGGCCCAACTGCTGTTGCGATGCCTTGTCCAACTCGGAGCCGAAAAGAGCAAACGCCGCCAGCTCGCGATATTGCGCCAGATCCAAGCGCAACGAACCGGCCACTTGGCGCATCGCCTTGATCTGCGCGCTTCCGCCCACGCGGCTCACTGAAAGGCCGACGTCGATGGCGGGGCGAACGTCGGAGTTGAACAGATCGGCCAAAAGAAAGATCTGGCCATCGGTGATGGAAATCACGTTGGTTGGAATGTAGGCCGAGATGTCGCCGGCTTGCGTTTCGATGATGGGCAGAGCAGTAAGCGACCCGCCGCCTTTTTCCTCATTCAGCTTGGCCGCGCGCTCCAGCAACCGGCTATGAAGGTAAAATACGTCGCCGGGATACGCTTCGCGTCCAGGCGGACGGCGCAGCAGCAGCGAAATTTCGCGGTAGGCCGCGGCGTGTTTCGAAAGATCGTCGTAAATGCAGAGCGCGTGGCGCTTGGTGTCACGGAAAAACTCGCCCATGGCGCATCCGGAATAGGGCGCGATGTACTGCATGGGCGCTGGATCGGAAGCCGTGGCGGCTACGACGATGGTGTACTCCATGGCGCCGAAGTCTTCCAGGGTCTTCACCACCTGCGCCACCGTGGAGCGCTTCTGGCCGATAGCGACGTAGATGCAAATAACGTCGCCGCCCTTCTGATTGATGATGGCGTCCAGCGCGACGGCGGTCTTGCCAGTTTGGCGATCACCGATGATCAGCTCGCGCTGGCCGCGGCCGATCGGGATCATGGAGTCGATGGCCTTGATGCCGGTTTGCAGCGGCTCTTTCACCCCCCGGCGGTCAACCACACCGGGAGCGATGGCTTCCACTGGGCGCGTCTCGCTGGTCGAAATAGGGCCCTTACCGTCGATCGGTTCGCCGAGCGCGTTCACCACTCGGCCCACCAGCCCTTCACCCACCGGCACGGCCATGATTTTGCCGGTGCGGCGAACTTCGTCGCCTTCCTTGATCTCCTGATATTCGCCCAGAAGCACGGTTCCCACCTGGTCTTCCTCCAGGTTGAGGGCGATGCCGGTGACCCCGTGCGGAAACTCCACCATCTCGCCGGACATGACGTTTTCGAGCCCGTAAACACGGGCGATACCGTCACCAACCGAGATCACCGATCCGGTTTCGGAAACACTGACTGCCTTTTCGTAGTGCTCAATTTCACCGCGCAGAAGGCGCGCGATTTCATCAGCTTGGATCTGAGCCATAAGTCAATTCCATCCCCTATTTGGCCGTCCTATTCAAAAAGAATTTGAGGCCAGCTTTCTCCCCAATTGCCGCAGCTCCCCGCGGACCGATCCGTCGTACACCGTCGAGCCGATGCGCGCCACCACGCCGCCCAGCAGCGACGGATCGACGTCAAATCGCAGGCGCATGCGCTTTCCGGTCAGCTTCGACAGCTCCGATTCCAGACCCGCGCTCTGCGGCGCGTTGAGCGGCGCGGCCGACGACACTTCGGCGCGTACAAACCCCAGGCGTTCGTCCAGCTGCAGCTCAAACGCCTCACGAATTTCACCCATAATGCCGATGCGGCGGTGATCGATCACCACGTACACGAAATTCCGGATCAGAGGCGATCCACCGATTCTGCCCAGCAGATTGGCCATCACGGCGCGCTTGCGAGAATTTTGAATGGCGGGTGTCAGCAGCGCCGTTCGCAACTCGGGCGATTCCTGAATGAGCGCCTCAACGGCGCGCAGTTGCGTCACGGCGTCCTCCGGCTTCAGAGGCGAACCGGACGCCATGACAATATCCACCAGGGCGCGGGCGTATCGGTTGGCGACGGCGGAAGCCATAGATCAGTTCGCCGCCTGCGGTGTTCCATGTTGGTGCAAATCGTGAAGGAATCCGTTCGCCAGCTTTTCCTGCGTCTCCGGGTTCATGCGCGCGCGAATGCGCTGCTCGGCCAAGCCAAGCGCGAGTTCAGCGGCGTACTTCCGCAGACCGTCCTTGGCGCCCCGCGTCATCAGCGCGACTTCCTGCACGGATTGCTCCCGGATTCTCTGCATGTGATGCTCGGTCTCACGGCGCACCCTCTCGCTTTCAGTGGTCATTTCAGCGTGAGCAGTCACCCGCAAGTTTTCGATTTCGCGCTGCAGATTCGCCAACCGCGCCTCCACGCCGGCTGCGTAAGCGGCTGCTTCCTGCTTGATTCGTGCGGCCTCGGCGAGCGCGTTTTGGATTTCATCCGATTGCTTGCGAAACAACGGCGGAACATTCTTTCCGATTAGATAGCCTAGCCCAGCCGCCAGGATCGCGAAATTAGCCCACTTCCACCAAATCCAGGAATCGCCTTGCTCGGCTTCCGTCTTTTGGGTAGCTGCCGGCGATTCCTGCGAAAGCGCGCAGCAGGCGAAGACCAAGCCCAGGGCGACAGCCAGAGTTGCTCTGCGCATTATGCGGACGACCTTTCGAGCAACGCATTGGCGATCTGATCGGCCAGACCATCCGCTGTGCCCGCCAGTTGGCTCTGCGCGGCGGCAGACTCGGCATCCAGCTGCTGCTTCGATTGATGGATCAGCTCGCGAGCTTGTTGTCTGGCTTGTTCCAACTGGGCACCCTGATCGCCGATCCAACCTCGGCGCGCCTCTTCCTGCTCTTGATAGATCGCCTCGCGCGCCTGGCGCAGTTGATCTTCGATGGACTTGGTTTGCTCGCCCGCCTTGGCACGCATCGCTTCGGCCGACTCGCGCAGACCCTCGGTGGCCGCGCGCCGCCTGGCCAGCACCTCCGCCATGGGGCGGAAGAACATTCGCTTCAGGTAAAAGTGAACCACCAACAAAAGGAAAATGGTCGGGACTGCTTTTAGCAGGAGTTGACCCAGGTCGTGTAACGTCGATTCCATTATGTCTTGAAGAAGGGAACTTACAGACTGCGAGAAGGCGCCTTCCGATAGCTACAGCACGCCCCAAAACTGCCGCCCCAAAGACGTTACCCTAACACATTTGGGGCAATGAATTCAAGCGATTCTCAGGAATTCTCGCTGCTTTGGCGCGAGGGCCCGCATCCTTCAACAACGAAGGCCGGGCTTAGCGTTACTTCGGCGGCAGCGGCGGTGGCGGTGGTTTGACGAACTTCGCGTCATCCACAGGGACGTTCGGCTTAATTTCGGTCAGCGTGTATTCCTCGCGCCCACTCACCCATCCGTAGGTTCGCTTGAACGGCATCATGACGCCTGCCACCGGGCGATAATCGGAGAAATCGATTTGCGTGGGCACACGGCCAACCGCTGAATTTGCGTAGCGCACCATGCGCGTCAGCAGGCCTGTCTGCTTGTCGAAATAGAACGTTGCGATAAAACCGAGCGGACCGCTTCCCTGTACGACGTTGACATCTTTACCATCGATATTGGCTGGGTAGCTCACTTTCCAGTTCGTCAAGAACCCCTTGATGTTCCCTGGAAACGCCAGTTCACCATCCAGTTTGCCGCCCTCGGCCGCGCTGGCTGTCAGTTGGTACTCCCCGGTGACCGTAAGCGGCAGCACGACCCACGCATCGTGGCCATCGTACGTTCGGACCATATCGCCTTCCCGCTGATGCACGATGGTGACGAACTTATCCGGCGCTTTCGCATGGATCTCCGCTGGATTTGCTTTGTCCTGTCCAAAGGTGGTGCTGGTTCCTGTGCCGGAGTAGCTGGTCAGCTTCGAAAGGGCGTCGGCGCCACCGAGAGCCTGAATATACTTGTCGAGAATCTGATCGATGCTCGGCACCACGGCGCTGGCCGAAGCCTTCGGCAGGACGTCGGGATACATCGGTACCGGATCACTGTAGATGGCATCGATGGCGGGCGTGGTGGCGGGGGGTGTGTTGCCGCGATGGCAGGTCCAGCACGTCACCACCTGGCTGCCGTTGAAGCTTTCTTTATTGACTTTGTTCATGATCCGCACCATCTGGCGCGCGATCAATTTTCGCGGCGGGTCTTTGTCCCACTGCGGATTGGAGCCACCGGCGCCGACGTGGCAGTCGCCACAACAAACGTTCAGCGCGGCCGAAAAAAGGCCCATGGTGCCCATAAACTCGTCGACTGTGAGACCTTTCAGAACCTGAATATTCTTGAAGACGTCGTCAGCCATCTGCGGCTTAGCCTGCGCGAAGGCCACGCCTCCAAACGGCACCGTGGCGCTTAACAAAGCCACCGCGCCGCTATACATCCACAATCTTTTCGATGGAAGCTTCATCGCTACCTCTCCTTACTTTCTATCCTCATGAGTACGTTGTGAGAACGGTCCTGCATGCAACCGTGTAGGAAGTATGATGATACAAAGCGATACGAAGCAAAGTCAAAGAAGCATGCCCGCATGCTTTTCTTAAAGGAGGCACCTTGGCTGAGAAGACGCTGCAAACTTATGCCAATCACACGCGGTTCCATCCGCCGTTTCACTTTTTCCTGGCCCCCGGTTCGATCATGTTGTTGGTGCTGGCCATCATCAACGTGGTGCGGCATTATCCGCAATTGGATGCTTGGATACTGCTGTTCATGGGCGTATTGTTCTTCGTTGCGGTTTTCTTGATTCGGTCGAATCCGCTGCGAGTGCAAGATCGCCTGATTCGCCTCGAAGAACGGATGCGGCTAGAGGCGCTGCTGTCCGCGGAACTGAGAGGGCGCATTCCGGAACTAACCGAATCGCAGTTGATCGCACTGCGTTTTGCCTCTGACGACGAGCTGCCCGCACTGGTGACCCGAGTGCTGGCGTCGAAGATGCAGCCGAAGGAGATCAAGAAGGCGATCGTGACCTGGCGCGCCGACACGTTTCGAGTCTAAAGGTTCAACTTATGTCAAACAAACTGATTTCGACTCTCCTTGCATCGTTGGTATTGGTTGGTATCGCCGCGGCGCAGGAACGCCTGCCAATGATACCTCCGGACAAGCTGACTGACGCCCAAAAGAAGGCGGTGGCGGACATGCAGGGAGGGTCCTTTGGAGTGGGCGGACCCTTCATCGCTTTGCTGCGGGAGCCGAAGCTGGCGGAACAGGCGGTCGCGATGGCTACGTACTTCCGCAACGACGGTGTCTTGGGCACGAAGCTGACCGAACTTGTGATTCTTCTGGCGGCCAGAGATTGGACCCAACAGTTCGAATGGACCGCCCATTATTCGCGTGCGTTGAAGGCGGGCTTGAAGCGGGAAACCGTCAACGCGATCGCCGAGGGACGGCGGCCCGAAGGCCTGCCCGAAGACGAAGAGATAGTCTACGATTTCTGGACCGAACTGGATCACAACAAGAGCGTCAGCGATGCCACGTACGATCGTGCGGTGAAGAAACTCGGCGAGCAGGGCGTGGTCAGTGTAACGGCGCTCAATGGCTATTACGCGATGCTTGCAATGGTGCTAAACGTCGCCCGAACGCCGGTTCTGCCGGCGAATGCGCAGGTTCCGCAACTCCAGGCGATGCCGAAATAGCTCGACTCAGGCGTACAATGGGGTTACGTGAACCCCCAGTCTAACCCCGACGAGCGTTTCAACCAGGTGGAGTCGACCCTGAATCAGCTCGCGAACAGCCAGCGCCACCTGTTAACGGCTCAGGTGCTGATGAACGACCGCATGGATCGCGCGGAAGTTGCCCTCCAGAAGGTCGCGGAACAGAGCGTCAAACTAACCGAGACTATGCAAGCTCTCGCAGAGAGCCAAAAGCACACTGACGCGAAGCTCGATGCCCTCAGCGACATCGTCCGACGCTGGTATGAGCGCCACGGGAACGGCAGCAGCGGCCTGCAACCGTCGTAACCAAACGTTCAAACTCCGGCCAAGTTAAGAATTTACTTGCCCTGGACGGCAATTCGCAGGACACTGAGTTTTAGCGCCTGGCTTACAAGGTGCGGCGTGTCCCCGGAGGTAACCGCGAATTGAAACTTAGTGAAGCCACCGTTTATGAGCCAACCGAGCGGTGGACCGTCACCGACGCCAGCGAACTTTACGATGTCGCCAGTTGGGGCAAAGGCTATTTTTCCGTCGGGGCGAACGGGCACCTGTGGGTGCATCCCAGTAAGGAGCCAGCACGCGGCATCGATCTGCGCGAGCTGATGGAAAAACTGGAGTTGCGCGGCATTGGGCTCCCCATCTTGATCCGCTTCGCCGAAATACTGAAGCACCGTCTGGGCGAAATGTACCAGGCGTTCCAGAGCGCCATCGCCGAACACAACTACAAGGGCGATTACCGCTGCGTCTATCCCATCAAGGTGAACCAGCAGCGGCAAGTGGTGGAGGAGGTCTTCCAGTTTGGACGGCCTTATCATTTTGGACTGGAAGCCGGCTCGAAGCCGGAGCTGCTAGCGGTGCTGGCCGTGGCCGACAATGAAACACCCATCATCTGCAACGGCTTCAAGGACGACGAGTACATCGAGATGGTAATGCTGGCCAAGAAAATCGGCCGACAGATCATCCCGGTGGTCGAAAAGTATACGGAACTGGACTTGATCCTGAAACATTCCCAGCGCGTCGGCGTGCGGCCTACCATCGGCTTGCGGCTCAAGCTGGCGAGCAAAGGATCGGGGCGCTGGAAATCCTCCGGTGGTTATCGTTCCAAATTCGGACTAACGGTAAGCGAAGCCCTGCAGGCTCTGGATCAAATGAAAGCCGCCGGTATGGAGGATTGCCTGGAGCTGTTGCACTTCCACCTCGGCAGCCAGATCACTAACATCCGGCAGATCAAGGCCGCCGTAATGGAGGGAGCGCGCATCTACACGGAGCTGAAACGCGCGGGCGCTGGGCTGAAATACCTGGATGTGGGCGGCGGGCTGGGCATCGATTATGATGGCTCGCAGACCGATTTTGAATCCAGCGTCAATTACACGCTGCAGGAATACGCTAACGACGTCGTCTATCACATTCAGAACGTTTGCGACGAAGCCGAGGTACCGCACCCGACTATCGTTTCCGAAAGCGGGCGTGCCATCGCCGCCTATCACAGTGTGTTGGTGTTTAACGTACTGGGCGTGAGCGGCTTCGGCGAGGATGCCTTCACACCGGTGCCGGAGGACGCCGAGCAGCCGCTGATCGATCTGCAAGAAACGTACCGCTCGCTCAGCTCGAAGAATTTGCTCGAAAGCTTTCACGACGCGCAACAGGCGCTGGACTCGGCGCTGAACCTGTTCAGCCTGGGCTACCTGCCGCTCAAGCAACGCAGCCAGGCCGAGACGTTGTATTGGGCTATCTGCCGGCGCGTGCATCGCATGGCCAAAGAGCTCGACTATTTTCCCGAGGAGCTGGAGGGTCTGGACGGCATGCTGTCCGACACCTATTTCTGCAATTTCTCGCTGTTCCAAAGCATGCCCGACAGTTGGGCCGTGAAGCAGCTCTTTCCCATCATGCCGATTCACCGGCTCAATGAGATCCCAACGCGCAGCGGCGTACTGGGCGATATCTCCTGCGATTCGGACGGCAAGATCGATCAGTTCATCGACCGGCGGGACGTAAAACGCACGCTCCCGCTGCATACTTTCAATGGCGAGCCATACCTAATGGGCGCCTTCCTGGTGGGGGCGTATCAGGAGATCCTGGGCGACCTTCACAACCTGTTCGGCGACACCAACGCAGTGCATGTGAGCCTGGGGCCGGGCGGCGACGTCATTCTGGACGCTGTGATTCGCGGCGATACGGTGCGCGAGGTGCTGGATTACGTCCAGTTCAATTCCAAGGTGCTGCTGGAGGAGTTCCGCCGCGACGTGGAGATGGCGCTGCGCGATGGGAAGATCGGCTACGAAGAGTCGGGGCGGCTGCTCAAATTCTACGAAGAGGGCCTCAACGGCTACACGTACCTCGAGCAATAGTTTCCACAACAATCTGCGGGTGGTCCTGGTCTCGCCCCGGAACCCGCTCAATATCGGCGCGGCGGCTCGAGCCATGAGTAACTTCGGATTCGGGCAGCTTCGGCTGGTGAATCCGTATCACGTGGCGTTTCAAGAGGCTCGCTCCGCTGTGCATGCCCACAGAATCCTGCGCGACGCCCAAGAATTCCCAACGCTCGCCGATGCGATTGCCGATTGCAGCCTGGTGGTGGGAACCACATCGCTAGGCCATCGCGAACTACAGCACACGCTACGCGCCGTGGAGTACGGTGGTCGATTGATTCGCAAGCGCCTGGCCGCCGTGCCCGTCGCTCTGTTGTTCGGTTCCGAGAAGTTCGGCCTTTCCAACGAAGACATGAGCTACTGCCAATGGCTGCTGCGCATCGGGACTGAGGGCTCCATGAATCTCGGCCAGGCAGTTGCAGTGTGCCTTTATGAGCTGGTGCGCAATCCGGCGCCGCCTACTCCCGACAAACGAAAACCAGCCACGGCGGAGGAACTGGATCGGCTGACGGTACTGCTGACCGAAGTCTTGGAAAAGTCGGGCTACGTGCACACGGAAGGCGCCGACGCTAAAATCCGGCGGCTGGTGCGGCGTCTCGGGCTCGCTGGACACGACGCTGAAATCTGGCTGGGAATGATCCGCCAGATTGAATGGAAGTTGAAGAGTAAATGATATCCTGAGGACTCGGAATGACTAAGGTTCAGCTTGAATACGATCTCGTTCGGCCATTGACGGACCAGGATGCCGATGGCATCGGCGATGTTCACAGTTGGTACGGCATTGAGCGGGTGCAGATTGCACCGTCGCTTGACAGGTTATCAGTGGAATTCGACGCCTCCCGCCTAAGCGAAAAAGACGTCGAAGCCGTGCTCCAGCGGTTTGGCCTGCCCATCCAGCGCAAGTGGGCGATTCCATAACTTACCCTGGCGGCATCGATGAATATCAAGTATGTCGCGGTCCTAGCTGTCGCGGCATGGGTGATAGCCGTGTTGATGTTGCGCTATCGCGCCCTTCGAAAGCACAATTTATCTGTACGGTGGCCAATGGTCGCAGGGGTTTTCCAGTCGGGAGTGGTCACCCCATTTCGCGCGGGATATATGGGTGATGCCATCAAGTTCCGACTTAGCGTGGGGCTTTCGTACCGTGTTGGAGATTCGGAGTATCCCGGTAAGTACGTCGAGGAGTTCCCCACCGAGGACGATGCCGTTGCTGTTATGCGAAGCCTGGAGCAGGGTCCTTTGTTTGTCCGGCATGATCCAGTTTCACCGTCCAAACACGTAGTAGATCCATATCGCGACGTTCGGGGTGCAAGCCCTTGATTCGGGCCACGAAACGCTTATGCCCTTGACAGAAATACGGCGGGGAGGCCTCAACCCGCTGACAAATCCTGTTTCGCTGGGGCAACTCCTCATTGCACAGGTGGGCTTCGCGATCCTTCTGTACATAACTTCAACGCAAAGTTTGATCGTCTTCTGGTTTCTCGCGGCCGGCCACGCACTCGGTGCGGTGATGACAACAGGTTGCTGCTGGTGGAAACCGGAGGGGAGAAGTTTACCAACATGGATCGGGCGCCTGGCTCTGGCTGCGGTTGCGTGCGGGTGGATCTTTGCGCACCGACTTCTTATGCTTACCAGATGAGGCATTATCGCTTCCATCCCGCCACCCTGTCCCATCTGTGCCTGGCGCGCGATTGTCTCGCCGCCCGATTCAACGAGCGAGTGTCCCTCAGCGAAGCCGCGGCTTGCGCCCGACTCTCGCCCTTTTTACTTCCATCGCCTATTCGCGGACGCCTTCCATGAAACCCTGCACCAGTTTGTGGCGCGGCTTCGTATCGAGCACGCCAAGAAGCTGCTTCTGTCCGGCAACCACAGCGTCACCGACATCTGTTTCGAAACGGGCTACGAAAGCCTGGGCTCCTGCAGCGCCCGCTTTCGTTCGCTAACGGGCCTTTCGCCCGCTGCCTTCCGGCGCGAATCTCGGGGCGTTTTCGGCACCTCCGGACGATATTGGCCTTTGTACTACATGCCGGCCTGTTTCCAGCATTTTTTCGGCGGGATTGGCTGATCGCAAGATCCGAGAAGTAATCCCCGCGGCTCTCCCGTATGCTGAATCCACCATTCAACGTTTTTCGCATGTAGGGATCTTGGTTTTCGATCAGCACGCAGCGCGCGATTTTTATGTCAACAAGCTGGGGTTTGAGGTCCGTATGGACCAGACTATGGACAACGGCTACCGCTGGCTGACCGTGAGTCCCAAAGGGCAACCCGATCTACAGATCATCCTGCCCAAAGTGGATGGTCCGAATATGAAGCCAGAGGTCGCGGCGACGCTCAAGAGTCTGATGGAGAAGACGGGATTGAGCGGCGGCGTCCTGCAGGTGGACGATTGCCGGACGACTTATGAGGAATTGAGGGCCAAAGGCGTGGAGTTTCTCTCGCCGCCCGCCGACCGCTTCTACGGCGTTGAATGCATCCTAAAGGACAATAAGGACAATTCCAACAATTGGTTCAGCATGACGCAGCCCAAAGCCCTGCTGCCGATGTGACCCTGCCGCCAAAATGATCTAATGGTCTGGTGACCAAGCGCGCCGCCAGGCTTATCGGCTTTCTGCTTTTCAGCCTTCTGCTACTGGCCTCGGGTCCAGGATTCCGCAGCCGGCAGCAACTCGACGAACATTATCTGAAGCACGGGCCAGAATTCGGCGCGATCAGCAAGGGCGAATATCTGCGGCTGGCGCAAGAACTGCGCGATACCCCGCCCGGTGGGCCTATCCTCGAAGCGCGGCGTCCCAATGGCGAGTTCAGCCGCTTCGATCGCCGGCACGGCTACTTCGGCGCCTACAATCGCAACGGCACTATCCGAACTTTCTTCATCCCCAACAATGGCGAGCGCTATTTCCGGCGGCAAGCCAGCCGTCCGTACGATTGACACGCTATGACCGACGAAGAAATGACCGCCTATCTGCGCGACAACGGCTATCCCGAACACGTCATTCGTGCCGGGCGTAAAGGATTGATCGAGCGCTGGGGCAAATTCGTCGCCGAAGTGGAGCGCGGCTACAAGTTCGGCCTGGAGGATTATCGCAACGACCTCGACCTGCGCGGGATCATCTCCATGGTCGGGCTGGATTCCGAGGTCACCAACCTGGACCGGCGCTTCGAAGCCATGCTCACTCATCGCGACAAACGGGTCTGGGAAACCTCGGCCGCCGACCCCTTCTGGGACTTTGGATACCCTAGTAGTACTGGCACTCGCTTCCTAGACGACATTAGAAATGAAGGACTTAGCTAACATGGTCCTAATCTCAATAGACATTAGGTAGATTGTTTGTTAGACTGTCTTCGGTTACACTTTTCTCCTATGTCGCAGTTGGGCCATTTGCGTTTGCTCGAAGCCGAGAGCATCCACATCATGCGGGAGGTCGCGTCCGAGTTTCAGCGTCCGGTGATGCTGTATTCCATTGGAAAGGATTCCTCGGTGCTGTTGCGGCTGGCGCAAAAAGCTTTCCACCCAGCCCCGATCCCATTTCCGCTGCTGCACATCGACACCACTTACAAGTTTCGCGAGATGATCGAGTTCCGCGATCGCTACACGGCCGAGATTGGCGCGAAGTTGATTGTTTACACCAATCGCGAAGCCATCGACGACGGCGCGAACCCTTATCGCTTGGGAACGCAGCGTTGCTGCGGCTTGTTGAAGACCAAAGGACTGCTCGACGGTCTGCGGCAAGGCGGTTTCGACGCCGCAATCGGCGGAGCAAGGCGCGATGAAGAGAAATCCCGGGCCAAGGAACGCATCTTTTCCTTTCGTGACGAAAAAGGCCAGTGGGATCCGAAGAACCAGCGTCCGGAGCTTTGGAATCTCTTCAACGCGCGCATTCATCCGGGTGAGAGTCTTCGCATCTTTCCGCTATCGAACTGGACCGAGATGGACATCTGGCAATACATCCACGCCGAAAGTATCCCTATCGTCCCCATGTATTTCGCCAAGGAGCGCGAGGTGCTGGTACGCGGCGATTCACTGATCATGCTGGAGCAGCCGTTCATTCCTGTGTTGCCGGGAGAAAAGCCGCAAATGGTGCGCTGCCGCATGCGGTCACTGGGTTGCAGCCCATGCACGGGCGCTATCCGGTCCGATGCCGACACCATTCCGAAGATTATTGAAGAGTTAGTATCATTCCGGCGATCCGAACGCGAGAATCGCGTCATCGATCACGATCAGGATGGCTCCATGGAAATCAAAAAGCGCGAGGGATACTTTTAATGGCCGCTCTTGCTAAGCCCGTCGCGTTCCAGATTGAAGATTTTCTCGCCGCGGAGCAGGCGAAGGACCTGCTACGATTTACCACCGCCGGCAGTGTGGACGATGGCAAATCTACTCTGATCGGCCGTCTGCTCTTCGATTCGCAAAACGTGTATGAAGATCAGATCAAGGCAGTGACCAAGGCTTCAGTGAACCGGTCGGCCGGTCCTATCGATTTTTCGCTGCTCACCGATGGTCTGCGAGCCGAGCGGGAACAGGGCATCACGATCGACGTGGCCTATCGCTATTTCGCCACGGCGCGGCGGAAGTTCATCATTGCCGACACACCGGGACACGAGCAGTACACGCGCAACATGGCCACCGGCGCGTCCACGGCCGATTTAGCCGTCATTCTGATCGACGCGCGCAACGGCGTTTTGCAGCAATCGCGCCGGCATGGCTTCATCGCGTCGCTGTTGGGCATCCCGAATTTCGTGGTCGCCGTGAACAAAATGGATGCGGTGAATTACGACGAAGGTGTGTTCCGCTCCATCGAAGCTGAATATCGGGAATTTATCGGGCGGCTCGTCTTACAACAAACCGCTCCGCATGTGTACTTCCTGCCGATCAGCGCGCTGGAAGGCGACAATGTGGTGCGGCCCAGCCGGCACATGCCTTGGTTTGAAGGACCCAGTCTGCTGGAGTTTCTCGAGACTGTTCCCGTTCACCATCGCACCCGCAGCGCCGCGTTTCGTTTTCCGGTGCAACGCGTCATACGTCCGAACCAGGATTTCCGAGGCTATGCCGGACAACTGGTTTCCGGCGCTGTTCGCCCCGGCGATAGCATTCTGGCGCTGCCCTCGGGCCAGCGCTCCCGGGTGAAAAGCATCGAAACTTTCGATGGCCGCCTGGAAGAAGCGGTGGCGCCCATGTCGGTGACGCTGACGCTCGAAGACGAAGTGGATATCAGCCGCGGCGACATGCTGTCCTCGACTCAAAAATCGCCCGAAGTAGCGCGCCAGTTCGACGCCACTGTGGTGTGGATGAACGAACAGCCTCTCGATCTGAGCCGGCGCTACATATTGAAACACACTACGCAAACTCTGCCGGCGGAAGTGAAGGCGGTAAAGCATCGCGTCAACATCAAAACGCTCGAGCACGAAGCGGCCGAGAGCTTGGAGATGAACGGCATCGGCGTGCTGCGCATCGAAACCAGCCGCCCGATTTATTTCGACGCCTATAGCCAGAATCGGTCCACGGGCAGCGTGATCCTGATCGATCCGGAAACCAATGCCACGGTCGGCGCAGGAATGATTCTCGCGCCTGTAATCGTGGAACGCGAGCGTTCCAAAGCCGTGGTGCTGGATCTCCGGCAAGAGCGGGTAACGCCGGTGGAACGGATCGCGCGCTATCGGCATGGCGGCGAAACCGTATCGCTAGGCGACCGGCGAGCGCTGGCGTGGCTTTTGGAGCGGAGGCTTTTCGATCGCGGATGCGCGGTGACAGTTGTCGAGCACGCTCCCGCTGAGACGCTGGTCGCGCTCGAACACGCGGGTTTGTTGGTCTTGCTGGTTTCGAGCAAACGCCCGGATTGGGATCTGCCAAGAGACGATTCGGAAGCAGCGGACTTCGTGATCGCCTCGCTCGAAGAGACCGAGATCCTGTTGCGGAATGAATCGCTGACCGGCGGCGAAGGCATCTAAGTAGCGAAGGATGGGGCAACCGTGACGTTGGACCAGAAAATCCCGCTTGAGCAAAAAATAAGTGACGCGACCGCTTTGATTCGCGGCGTATTCGCTGAAAACGGTGGCGCAGCTTGCGTCACCTGCAGCTTTCAGACCGAATGCATGGCGCTGGTCGATCTGGTGATTGCGCAGCAACCCAATATCCCCGTGCTGTTTCTCGAGACGGGATATCATTTCCCCGAGACATACGCCTACCGCGACCAGATGACCGAGCGGATGCATCTGAACCTGGTGAGTCTGGAATCGAAGATGCCCGTGGAGGAGCAGGAGTCGCGGTTCGGCATCCTCAACCAGACCGCGCCCGACCGTTGCTGCGGCATTCGCAAGGTGGAGCCACTGTTCCGTGGCCTCGGCGATTATGGCGTGTGGTTCACGGCACTGCGTCGCGACCAATCGCCAACACGCGCGAATTTACAGGCGGTAGATCATTTCAAATTGCCCACCGGGCATCAATTGTTAAAGGTAAGCCCTCTCGCCGATTGGACCAACGCGGACGTTTGGGCCTACTTGAAACAGCGCAGCATTCCTGTGTTGCCGCTCTACGAACAGGGCTACACCAGCATTGGTTGTGCGCCTTGCACTACGCCGCCGGTCGATCCGGATAATCCGCGCTCGGGCCGCTGGAGTGGCCAAAAGCTGGAGTGCGGCATCCACATTCAAAGCGAGTAACCCGTGGAAATCGTTCTCGGATTCATCATCGCGGTTGCCATCGGCGTCACGGGCGTCGGAGCGGGAGTAATCACTGCGCCCGTTCTCATTCTTTTCATGCACGTCACCCCGGCACACGCCGTGGGCACGGCGCTCGCGTTCAGCGTCGCTGTGAAAATGCTCGTTGTTCCCATGCAGATTTATCGCAAGCAGGTGGACTATCGGGTACTGGGTTTTCTTCTGTTAGGCGGCCTTCCGGGCGTTCTCACCGGTTCCTATATGCTGGCGAAACTCAACACCAAGGGCTCGCAGGGAATTCTCTACGCGGCATTAGGATCCACCGTAGTGATCATGGCAGCTGCCAACCTCTATCGTTTGTGGTTGCATCCCGCGCGAAGCGGCGGTCGTGACTTATCGCGCTGGCTTCCTCTGATCGCACTGCCGATCGGGGCAGAAGTGGGATTTTCGTCCGCAGGTGCGGGCGCTATCGGATCGCTAGCGCTACTGTGGATGACGCCCCTGGCAGCCGCGCGCGTGGTAGGAACGGATCTGTTCTTTGGCCTGTGCGTGTCGCTGGTCGGCAGCGGCTTTCAACTCACTGCCGGCAACTATGACCTGGCCATCTTAATAAAGCTAGTGATCGGCGGGGTTTTCGGTGCGTTCGCCGGCACTTATGTCGCGGCCGTCACCCCGCAGCGGGCATTCCGCATCGTACTCTCGGTGTGGCTCATCACGCTGGGCATCCAACTGTGCTGGAGCGGCGTCCACCACTTGTAACTTACAGGATCGGCGAACGCGGCTAGGCGTCGGCCTTCTTGGCTGCGCCGGCCAGGTGGATCTTCAGAAATTCCAGCGTCAGCGGCCAAGCCTCTTTTGCGGCCACCGGATTATAGCTGGCGCGGGCGTCGCAGAAGAAGCCGTGATCGGCCTTGGAAAACACGACGTTCACGTAATCCTTCTTCGCCTCGTTCAACTTGGTGGTCACAGCCTGCACCGCATCCGGCCCGATGTGCGCGTCTAATCCACCCCAGAAATAGAGGGTCGGAGCATTCAAGTCTTTGAGGCGGTCCGCCAGACTCGGGAACATTCCGCCCGGGGCGATGCCGCCGCCATAGTAGGAGATCGCGCATCCCAGAGGGACCGTGAGCGCGGCCAGAATGGAGACTCGTCCGCCCATGCAATATCCGGTGGCGCCTACCGGTAAATCCTTCGCCTCACCGCTTTTGAGCCATTGATAGGACGCCTGGATATCGGCTGCGAGACCAGCATCCGTCAGCGCCTGCATGTGCGGCATCACTTCAGCGAAATTGGTGTATCCCGCTTCCAAGCCGGGAGCGGTGCGATGAAACAACTCCGGCGAAATGGAGAGATACCCCTCGCGCGCGAACCGTTCCGTGACGTCGCGAATATGCGCGTTCACTCCGAATGCTTCCTGAAACACCAGCAACCCCGCCCGGGGCTTACCTTCCGGATGGGCGACATACGCGCGCATCGAAGTTCCATCGCTAACTGTCAGGTTGACGTATTCTGTTTTGAAGCTCATGGTTTTTGCCTCCACGATAATACCGCACCTTTCGAATCGATCACCCAACCCCAGAAGATCGCGAACTAATCGGGGGTGTCGTGCATCTAACTGGCAGGTGGTTAGTTGTGAATCTTCACGGAGGAAGCTGGGAAGCCGATTTTCCAATCGGGTCCAAGCAAAGTTGGCTGTCCTGGCTGAGAGACAAACGTGTCCAGCGGATGGCAATCGCAGTAGTGGCGGGCGTGACAATTGTTACAGCCGTCGTCCTCGAGTTGAAGAATTCCTGGATTGAATCGGGACTTTTCCGCGCGGCTGACCGCCATCTCTCTTACCAGCTTGCGGAAGGCGAGAGCCACTCCATCCCTTACCCAGGAGCGGGTCCGTACGATTGGACGCTGGGCTACGCGCGAATCCCCGCGTTTCTTCCCCGCCTGGAAGCGAATGGTTACCACATCGAGGCGCAAGCTCACAGTTCGGAACTGCTCGCATCGCTGTCGCGCCTCGGACTTTATCCGGTCTACCAGCAGAAAGATCGAGCTGGATTGCAAATCGTGGATCGCGACGGGCGCGATATGTATTCCTTCGATCGGCCGGAGCGCATCTATCCGAGTTATTCCAGTATTCCTCCGCTCGTCGTCCAGACGCTGCTGTTCATCGAGAACCGTCACATGCTGGATTCCAAGCACCCTACGCGCAATCCGGCGGTGGAGTGGGATCGTCTGGGCAAAGCGGTAATCGATTACAGTCTGCACAAAGTGGATTCCAGGCATCAAGTGGTGGGCGGAAGCACACTGGCCACACAGCTCGAGAAGCTGCGGCATTCTCCCGGCGGCAGAACAGGTTCACCCATTGATAAGCTGCGCCAGATGACGTCGGCGACTTTGGCCGCCTATCAAGACGGCCGGACTACGCTCCACGCCCAGCAGGACATTATTCGGGGCTACATCAATTCAATTCCGCTGGCCGCATCTCCCGGCTACGGAGACGTGCAAGGGTTAGGTGACGGACTATGGGCATGGTACGGCGTCGACGTCTCGAAGATCGATCCGCTATTACGCGCGCCCGAAGACTCACTGAACGCGCGTCAAATGCGGGCCCGGGCGCGAGCGTATCGGGAAACTCTTTCTTTGCTGCTGGCCCTGCGATCGCCACATGTTTATTTGGTGGAAGATCCCCCAGCGCTCGAGAAGCAGACCAATCGTTACCTCCGGGCGCTGGCCGAGCGTGGACTCATTTCACACCGGCTGCGGGATCTCGCGTTGCAGCAAACCATCGAGCCATTGCGACGAGCCCCCGCGCAGTCCGCGGTGAACTACGTCGACAACAAGGCGCCCGACAGCATCCGGATGGCGTTGCTTCCTCTGCTCGGACTCAATAATGCATACGATCTGGATCGCTTGGACTTGACGGTTCAAACCACTGTGGATCAAGGGGCTCAGCAGGGGATCACCAAATTCTTCGAGCAGATTGCCGATCCCAGGCAGGCGGCCGCGGCCAATTTGACGCAGCACCAACTACTCGAACAGAGCGATCCGTCAAAGGTCATTTACAGCTTCGCGCTCTACGAGCGACAGCCCGGCAGGAATGTTCTGCGAGTGCAAACCGACAATTTGAATCAGCCGCTCAACATCAATCAAAATACCCGGCTGGAGCTGGGTTCCACCGCCAAGTTGCGGACACTGATTAACTATCTGGAAATCGTTGCCGCGCTACATCAACAGTACGCCGGAAAAAGCGCGGCCCAGTTGAAGGCGGTCCCCATCCTCCCGGACGACCATCTCACCGAATGGGCGGTTCAATATCTTGCCACCGCGCCGGATCGCAGCCAAAAAGCCATGCTGCAAGCTGCGCTCGAGCGGAAGTACTCGGGCAATCCGGGCGAAGCCTTTTATACCGGTGGCGGCGTCCACGTGTTCGAAAATTTCGAGAAGTCCGAAAACTTCCAGAACTTCACGGTCGCCAGCGGCTTTCAGAATTCGGTGAACCTGGTGTTCATCCGGTTGATGCGCGACATTGTGAATTACTATCGATACCGCGTGCCCGGCGCATCGCCCGCGGTGTTGGATGACTGGAACGATCCCTCGCGTCAAAAATACTTAGCTCGATTCGCGGATGAGGAAGGCCAAGTCTATCTCTCGCGCTTCTACGCGAAGTATCGCGGCGAAACGTCCGATCAGGCGCTGGAGACGCTGGCTCACGATGTGCATTTGACGCCGCTGCGCGCCGCCGTGATTTATCGCTCGGTGCGTCCTACATCTGGCCTTGATCAATTCACCGCATTCCTCAAGCGACATTTCCCCGCTGGCGTGCTGGTCAAGAAAAACGACCCGGCCGAGCTCTACGAAAAATACGGACCGGACAAGTTCGACTTGGCGGATCGTGGCTATCTGGCGCACGTTCATCCCCTGGAGCTCTGGCTGCTGAATTATCGCGAACAGCATCCCAAGGCCAATTTCAAGGAGCTGGCGGCGCAAAGCGCACAACTCCGCCAGGATGTCTATGGGTGGTTGTTCCGCTCTCATTACAAGCGTCAGCAGGACATTCGGATCCGAACCCTGATGGAACAAGCCGCCTTCAAAGAGATCCACAAGGCTTGGAAGCGCCAAGGCTATCCGTTCGATTCGTTGGTTCCGTCCTACGCTACAACGATCGGTGTTTCGGGCGACACTCCCGCCGCGCTGGCGGATTTGATGGGGATTCTGGTGAACAATGGGGTGCGTAATCCCAGCGTAAAGATCGAGCGTCTCCACTTCGGCGCGGACACTCCCACCGAAACCGTCATGGCTCGCCGAGTCTCGGCCGGCCAGCAGGTAATTGCTCCGGAGATAGCCGCGCTCGTGCGGCAGCAATTGATCGGCGTGGTGGAGAACGGCACCGGCCGGCGCGCGCACGGCGGAATCGTGATGCCCGGCGGCCAGATTATTCCCGTGGGCGGTAAAACCGGTACCGGCGACAATCGCCTGGAGAGCTTCTCGGCTAACGGCCATGTGATTGGCGACAAGGTGGTCAGCCGGACAGCGACGTTTGTTTTCATGATTGGTGACCGGTTCTACGGAACAGTGGTTGCCTTCGTCCCCGGGTCCAAAGCAGCTTCCTACAAATTCACCAGCGCCTTGGCCGTTCAAATCTTCAAAGACTTGGCGCCTCAGTTGAAGCTCCTCATCGCCCGGGAAGACCGGCCGCAGGCGCGTCTGCGCTGCTCACCAAAAACGAGCGACCAAAGCTCTCTTCTAGCATCCAACGATAGTAAGCCTGGAACTATTGCCTGTTTGTCTATTGACAATAAGGTGATAAAATTCAAAGGATTAGACCAATGTCCACCACGGTCGCCACAACCGCTCCCTCAGATTCGCGTCTTGTCGCGACGGACCTACTCCAACTCATTGGAAATACGCCACTAATCCGTCTAGAACGAATCGCTCGCGATTTTCCCGGCATCGAAATCTTCGGTAAGGCCGAGTTTTTCAACCCTGGCGGCTCGGTCAAGGATCGCGCCGGATTGAACATGATTCGGGAGGGCGAGCGCAACGGAAAGCTCACGCACGACAAGGTCATCCTGGACGCCACCAGCGGTAACACGGGTATCGCCTATGCCATGATCGGCGCGTACCTCGGCTACAAGGTGAAGCTCTGCCTTCCCAAGAACGCCTCCATGGAGCGCAAGCACGTGCTGCAAGCCTATGGCGCTGAGATGGTATTTAGCGATCCGGGCGAAGGATCGGACGGCGCCATCCGGCTGTGCCAACAGATCTACAAAGAAAGCCCCGAGCGCTATTTCTATCCCGATCAATACAACAATCCGGCGAATTGGCAAGCCCACTACAACGGAACAGCAGTCGAAATCCTGGCCCAGACCGATGGCCGCATCACGCACTTCGTGGCATCCATGGGGACCAGTGGAACATTCATGGGCAACACTCGCCGTTTGCGCGAAGAGGTCCCTGGCGTGAAATGTATATCCGCGCAGCCATCAACAGGTTTCCATGGCCTGGAAGGCTTGAAGCACATGCCCACTGCGATTGTGCCTGGCATTTATGATCCGGCGCTGGCGGACGAGAACATCTGGATCGAAACCGAAGACGCGTATGCCATGTGTCGCCGCCTGGCTCGTGAAGAAGCCCTGCTGGCCGGAATTTCTTCCGGCGCGAACTTGGTGGCCGCGTCGAAAGTTGCCCGCAGGCTGGCGGACGCCGGACAGCCCGGCGTTATCGTCACGGTCCTCTGCGACGGGGCTTACAAATACCTCAGCGAGCCGTTCTGGCATGATTAGAATTAGCAAGCCGGCGTGGGATACCATGGTGTCCCATGTCGAGAGTACATTTCCGAAAGAAGGCTGCGGGCTGATGATTGGATCGGACGGCGTGGTGGAGGAGGCTGTACCATTGCCGAACTCGTACTCCGGACCGCAAGAAGACTTTTTCGTGATCGATCCCAAGGACCTGCATCGGGTGGATCGCGAATCGCGCGAAAAAGGCTTGGACGTGCTCGGTGTATTTCATTCTCATCCCGATTGTGATGCCTATTTTTCCAAGCGCGACCTGGAGCATTCGTGCCCTTGGTTCTCCTACGTCGTACTATCGATAAAGAAAGGGCGTTTCGATCACGCCAATAGCTACCGTCCGGATTTCGACCAGACGGAGGCTCCCAAGGAAGAACTGATCTATGGCTAAGATTCTGATCCCGACTCCGCTCCGCCAGTTTGCCGACAAGAAAGACTCCGTGCAACTGGCCGGCGCCACCGTCGGAGAAGTGCTGAAATCGCTCACCAGCCAGTACGCGGACCTGCGCCGGCACTTGTACAACGATGAAGGCAAGCTGCGCAGCTTCGTGAACGTCTATGTGAACGATGAAGACATTCGCTACCTGAACAAGGAAGCGACGCCGCTGAACGATGGTGACACGGTGTCCATCGTGCCGAGCATCGCGGGTGGATCGGCCGGAGTAGCTGCGCCGCCGGCGCCACCAGCCACGCTATCCAAAGACGAGATCCTGCGCTATAGCCGCCACCTGATCATGCCCGAAGTTGGCATGGAAGGCCAGTTGAAGTTGAAGGCCGCGAAGGTCGCGCTGATCGGTACCGGCGGATTGGGCGCTCCGCTCGGCATGTATCTCGCGGCGGCGGGCATCGGCCGCATCGGCTTGGTCGATTTCGACGTAGTCGATTTCACCAACCTGCAGCGCCAGGTGATCCACGGCACCAAGGACGTCGGCAAGAAGAAGCTAGACTCGGCGGCCGAAACCATGCTCGACATCAATCCTTATGTCGAGATTGACCGGCATGAGGTTGCGCTCACCAGCGAGAACGCGCTCCAGATTTTGAAAGACTACGACATCGTCGTCGACGGAACCGACAATTTCCCCACGCGCTATCTGGTGAACGACGCCTGCGTGCTGTTGAAGAAGCCGAACGTGTACGGCTCCATCTTTCGCTTCGAAGGCCAAGCCACGATCTTCGCTTATCCCGGCGGGCCCTGTTATCGATGCCTGTATCCGGAGCCACCACCTCCCGGCCTGGTTCCCAGCTGCGCTGAAGGCGGCGTGCTCGGCATTCTGCCTGGAACCGTTGGATTGATTCAAGCCACCGAAACCGTGAAGTTGATCTTGGGCATCGGCGAACCCTTGATCGGACGCCTGGTGCTATACGACGCGCTCGGGATGCGATTCCGCGAGATGAAGTTGCGCCGCAATCCCGAATGCCCGGTGTGCGGCGACCATCCCACCATCACCAAGCTGATCGATTACCAGGAATTCTGCGGTGTACCGAATCAGCCCCATCAGGAGGCGCCCGTGGAAGGCGACATCGAACCGACTGAAGTGAAGGCCAAAATCGATCGCGGCGACCGTTTCATTTTGATCGACGTCCGCGAGCCGCACGAATATCAGATCTGCAATATCCCGCAAGCCAAGCTGATTCCACTCGGCGATCTGCCGAAGCGTGTGAACGAGCTGAATTCCGCCGACGAAATCGTCGCGCACTGTAAGAGCGGAATGCGTAGCGCCAAGGCGGTGGATTTCCTGAAGCAGGCCGGGTTCAAGAAGGTCCGCAACATGAAGGGCGGAATTCTGGCCTGGAGCGATAAAGTGGACCCCAGCGTCCCGAAATACTAGCGCCCGGCGACGATCCCGAAATCGAAACCGAGCCGCACCCACTGAGCGCCCGGTTCAAACGCTGAGGCGAGGGCATATTCACCGGGCTTCAGATCGGTGCTTGGTCTGATTGCCACCACATCACCATTCACTGCTTGTATCTCGATGCCCGTCACGTCTTTAGCTCGAAAATGGGCCCACTCCTGGAAATGCCTGCTGATGGGCATCCGCAGCTCACGGTAGTCGGCCTTCGTCACCGCCCGAACCAGGTACACGTTCGCCGGACTGATGCCGTGCAGATAGAAGGTCGGGCGGGCGTCGCTGCCGATCTGGACACCCGAATGCGGACCCGGTATCTCCGCCACCGTATGATCGGACCCGACGTTGAGGATCTCTAGAGCCGTCCCTCTTCCTTCCTCGAAGGGCATCAGGACCGTGGAGGAAAGCACCACCCATTCGTCAGCAGCGCGATAGTAGATGCCCCGTGGAGCGGGAATCCCGGTCAGGTCCATGTTCCCGGACGGGCTTGGCGTCGGGTTGTCCTGCGCGATCAACGCAACCCCGAGGAGCATTGCGCAGGCGGCTGAAGAAGCGAGCAGCGATTGACTGGTCATGGCCAAAGACCTCCTGAAAGTTGGACGAAGGCTTGACCGAAATTACTACAGCGCGGAATTACTTCTCGGCGGGCGGCTGCTGGGCTTCTTCGCGCGCGTCTTTGCTGATTTGCTTCTTGTCGTTGTGAAAGTTCTGCCACTCGCCTTGCACCGGCGGCTGTAGCATTACCCCGTCCGCGGTGCATCCCACGCTGAGGATCGAAAAGATCGCGACGACAATTACGGCCAAAATCCGCATACTTGGCCAATGTAGCATACGGCGCGATCGATTTACATCGGAACCTGCTGGTGCGGCGCTAACTCTACCCCGGCCGCCATTCTGTAACATTTACAACACATCCTGATAGATGCTAGTTGCTGGGATCGGTTCAGGACTGCCAGTCCTTGAAAATCTTTGCGTCGAAGACAAAAAGATGGAAAATCGGCTATCATGAGCCTTACTACCACCCGATAAGGTATGTAAGGTAGCGGTTATGAATTCATCTGTATCTTCGCAGCAGGGCCAGGGCTTGGAGCTCGATCTGGCAAGGTTCCGCAAAAGGTCGGGCGTGTCGCTGGAGGAAATTGCGCAAAGCACCAAAATCAGCTCGCGATTCCTGCAAGCGATTGAGGGCGAGCAGTTCGAGCAGCTTCCGGGCGGAATCTTCAGCACCAGTTATCTGCGACAGTACGCGGAGGCGATTGGATACGACGAAGTAGCGCTGGTAGCATTTTACAACCAGAAGATGAATCCTTCCGAGCCGATTTCCAAAGGCCCGCAAACCGAAACCGGCAGCCGCAGTCTCCTGGATCGCTGGCTGCGAACCGCTGCGCAAGCACCTCGCTAGGCGAGCGGCATTCCAATATCTCTCGCGCTCACAGAGCTATATCCCGCACAGAATTCTCTCCTTACTCCCTCTCATTGAAACTTCGCGAGCCGATATGAGAGCAGGGAGGCCACTCATGAACGAGATCCTCACCGCTGAAAGATTTTAGTCACACCGAAATGAAGATATCTCGTCCGGATTCTGCTTCCACTTCACAATTGGCGCGACCTGCGGCTGCTCCCGCCTGGGAGGCTTCAGCTTCGAAACAGCCGGTTCAGCCAAGCGCGGCATCCGATCGCGCGCAACTCTCCAGTGTGAGTAGCTATCTTGCCTCTGCCCTGAGTGGTTCTCCGGCCCAAGTGGCGAAGGTGAGCGAACTGAGCGCCGCTGTTTCTGGCGGGCGGTACCAGGTGGAGGCGTATGCGGTTAGCGGCAGTATCATTCGGCACACCATCGATTTCGGCGGAGCTGGCTACTTGGCGGTGACCAGATAAGGCCAGCGATGATGTCGAACGCCACCCAGGAAGTCGAGCGAGTCCGCCAGGCGCGCTGCATTCTCGAACGGATGCGAGCGCGGCTGCTGCGACCCACCTTTCAGGCGTTGGATTCGAGCGCCACGGATCTCAACCTTGCCTTGGAATGTCTCCAACAACTCGATGTCAGTTTAAAATCACCCATCTGGCAAGGGTTAGCGCGCAGAAAACTGGAAAAGGAAGTGGTGGCCTTGCGCAACGCGGTTCGATCGGTGGAGGAATTGCTGAAGAATGCGGGAAAGTTCTATTCCGGCTTGGCGCGCTTGATAGCGCCCGATGAAGCCCCGGCCAACTATACAGCAGCGGGCACCAGCGCCGCGCCGCCTCAGATCGCTGCGGCCAGCGTAGTAATACACGGCTAACGGACATGGGAAATCTAACAACGTCTTTAATCAATGCCAGCAATGCGCTGCAGGTGTACGGGAGCGCGTTAGACGTCACGGAGAACAATGTCACCAACGCGAATAGTCCGGGATATGCCCGGCAGACAGCCACACTCGAAGCGCAGCCGTTTGATCTAATCACTGGAGCGCCGGGGGGAGTGATGTTGGGGCCCACCGAAAGCTCGCGGAACCAGTTCGCCGAACAGTCCGTGCGCGATCAGCAGACCACTTCCGGTTACGACCAGCAAAAAGTCTCGGATCTCAGCACCGCGCAAAACTACTTCAGTCTTTCCACCACCTCGGGCATCGCTCCTGCCATCAGCGCTCTCTTTCAGAGCTTCTCTCAATTGAGCGTCACTCCCAACGACACAGTGGCGCGTCAGACTGTGCTGAATAACGCCACCACCGTGGCGCAGGATTTTAATGACACCGCCAACGGGTTGCTCAGCCAAACCAATGACCTGCATCAGGCCACCAGCAGCACCATCACCAGCATCAACCAGCTGGCGGGCACAATCGCCCAAATCAATTCGGAAAACACCAAAGATCCGACCGGGGGAGTTGACGCGGGCGTGGACGCGCAACTGAACTCAGCGCTCGAACAGTTGTCGCAGTACGTCAACTTCACCGTGCTGCAACAACCAAATGGACCCTTGTCGGTTTACGTGGGCGGCCAAACGCCTCTGGTGGTGGGCGCTCAAACCTACGCTATCCAAGGCGATTTCTCGACGCCGCAGACCGCGATCCTCAGCAGCTCAGGGGCTGATATCTCTGACCAGATCACGGGCGGGCAGCTTGGCGCCGAACTGGATGACAACAACAATGTCCTGCCGTCCTACGTAACCGGCCTCAATAACCTGGCCCAGACCTTGGCTGATCAGGTCAATACGGCGCTCAACAACGGAATCGATGAAAACGGCGCGGCTCCGGTTACCAATATGTTCTCCTATAACGCTGCCAACGGAGCCGCGGCCACGCTCGCCGTCAACCCGCTCACGCCCGATCAAATCGCCGCGGCATTGCCAGGCGCTCCGGGCGGCAACGGCAATGCTTTAGCGCTGGCCGCGCTCGCGACCGCCCCAGTTGTCAACGGCTACACATTCGCTCAAGACTATGGCAATCTGGGGGGCCAAGTGGGAAGCGATCTTTCAGCGGCACAGAATAACAGCACCACCGATCAATCTCTGTTGAGCCAGGCGGAGTCCCTGCGCCAGCAGATCTCGGGAGTGTCGCTCGATACGGAGGCCGAAAGTCTTCTGCAGTACAACCGCTCCTACGACGCTATTTCCAAGATGTTGGGCGTTTTGAACTCGCTGAGCCTCGACATAGTCAACCTCCTGCCGCCCATCAGCAGTTCGTAGCCTACGCGAATGGTGAAGACCATGCACGAAAGGAATTCCTATGATCAGCACTCTGAATCCGGCAGCTCAAAACTTCCTCGCCGGCCTCAATCAGATTCAGCAAAGGCTGCAAACCGCGCAGACGCAGCTCACCACCGGCCTCCAGATCAACAATGTCTCGGATTCGCCATCCCAGATCGCCGACATCTGGCAACTCAATTCGCAATTGGACCAAACCCAACAAACCGACACGAACCTGGGCCAAGTGTCGACGGAAGTGAACACGGCGCAGTCCGCTCTGCAATCGGCCGTCACCCTGGTCGAGCAGGCCGAAACTTACGGAGCTCAAGGAGCCAGCGACACCTCCAGCGCAACCACGAGACAGGACCTGGCGAACGAACTGGGCGCGATACTGCAACAACTGGTTTCCACCGCCAACACCACCGTTCAAGGGCGCTACATCTTCGCCGGCGATACCGACCAGACCACTCCCTATTCCATCGATCTCACCCAGAGCAGTCCGGTGAGCGCGTACCAGGGGTCAGCGTCCACCCGGCAGATCCAGGGTCCGGATGGCACAGCCTTCCCCGTTGCTCTCACCGCCCAGCAGATCTTCGACAGTTCCAACGCGCAAACCAACGTCTTCGCCTCCATCACCAGCCTGATCCAGGGGCTGCAAGCCAATAGCGACACCCAGATCAGTTCCGCGGTGAGCGACGTTCAGAGCGCGGACACCTACCTCAATCAACAACTGGCTTTTTATGGAACCGTGCAGGACCGCGTGGCTGGCGCGCTCAGCTTCGGCCAAAATTACACTACGCAATTACAAACGCAACTGAGCGGAGTGCAAGACGCCGACGAAGCCGGCGCCATCACCAATATGACCCAGGCGCAGACTCAGCTACAGGCCGCGCTGCAATCGGAGGCTCAACTGCCGCGAACCACGCTCTTCGATTTTCTAACCTAAGGCTCCGGCCGGGTTCTTGAAGCACCTACATGAAAGGACGACGAGATCACCCGGTTGGAAGAGTCCACCAGCGCCTGCGCGCCAAACGGCAAACGCCAGTCCGTCACCTCGACATCGCGAACCCCCTCTTGGGTGTCCAACGGAGTGACCGACCACAGAGGATATTGTGCAAATCGCAGGAACACCACCACCGGATGCGCTTGGCGCGCTGCGTCGATGGCCGGACCTGCCGCCGGCTTATATATAATTGTCCCCGCCGCGGGATCGAAGTCCTTCATTACGTTCACGACAAACCTCATCACGAACTCCGGCCGTTCAATCCAGCCTTGCCACTCCAGCGGACTCACTCCGGCAGACGGGAACGCAGCAGCCCGAATGGGAGGGCCGCCCTGATAAATGCGCGATTCCAAAATCTCCACGGCCCGCTGATGCCAAAGGAACCGCCCGCAATCGTAAATTAGAAAAAACGACAGTGCGAAGATCGCCAAACCGCGCCCGCTTCCGGGCTGCGCCCCAATCTCTCCACTTACCAGCCTTCCTATCATTGGCGCCACCCAGCCGAGCAGAAGAACCGCCCATACCAGCAGATCGAAGAGATTGATCAGATCCAGGTGAAACCACTGCGACGAAAACGGGAACAGCAAACGGATACCGTAGACATTGGTCCAATCCAGCAGCAGATGGCTGGCAACCCCAATCAGGGCAAGCCCCCAGGCCACCGCCCAGCCTCGCATGGTCCTCCCGATCGCGCAGGCGATCAGTGCGCACAATAGCGCCATAACCGGTGCGGCCGCGATGGAATGCGTAATTCCGCGATGCTGCTCAAAATAGTACAGGGGGCCGCGCACGATTGTCAGAAAATCGATATCCGGGATGTTCGCTGATAAGACCAGCACCAGAGTAGCTCGCGGATACCAGCGGTTTAAGCCCGAGCGGCTCAACATCAAACCGGTTAGCGAGTGTGTGAGGTTGTCCATGCTGCTGCATCGACATGGGCAGGGACGCTGGCGGGTCGTCGAGCGCGAAACCCGGTCGGGACCAGAAGAGTAAGAGCGTTGGGAACAATTTCCACCCGTGCCGGCGCCAAGCCCGCGTATTCGCCGTCCACCTGCAGATGGATCTCGCGATCTCCCGGCGCCAGGAACGCGGCCTGGCGGGTCCGAAGAATGGTAATCCCGCGTATGCTCCGCTGTTGGTGAACCACCACCGCCAGCATATATTTCAAAAAGCCCAGCGAACTCTCGCCTTCGAACAGCACCATCTCGAACTCGTCATCCAAGAGCGAAATGGTGGGCGCGATTTCGAGATCGCCTCCATAATTCCGGACCCGGCTCAGCAGAGCGAAGCTCGCGCGATACTCGCGTCCATCGGCCTGCACCGTAAACTCAGGAATGCGTCGCCCGAGCTTGGAGAATCCACCCACCCAGTAGGCCACTTTCCCGACCGCTTCTTTCATTCGCGAATTCAAGTGGAAAACGATATCGGCGTCCAAGCCGGCGCCCGCCATCAACAGGAAATGCCGTTGCAAGCTGTTGGCGTCGCTCGATATCATTCCCAGCGCCACGCGTTCCTGCACCGTCTCGGCCAGAGCGGCAGCGGCGCGCTCCATCGTATTGCCGATCCCTAGCTCATTAGCGAGCACGTTAGCGGTTCCCGCCGGAAGAATGCCCAACGGAACATCCGAATTCACCATTCCGTTCACCGCTTCGTTGATGGTTCCGTCGCCGCCCGCCACCAGAATCAGATCCGCTCCACGATCGACAGCGCTACGGGCGATCTCGCCTGCGTGACCGGGCCCAGTGGTGGCAATGGAATCGACAGTAATCCCGTGCGCGTCTAGCAGCTCGATGGACCGTCGAAGCGCATGGGTGCGCCGCCTGAGTCCGCCCGCGTAAGGATTATAAATGAGAACGGTCTGCCGGTAGGTCTCGATAGTACCCTAATTATAGTAGATGCGCACGCAAAAGCTAGAAGGAAAGCCCGTCCAAGAAGAAATCGACGATCTGCGCGAGAAGCTGCGTCACCACGAGTATTTGTACCACGTGCTGGATCGGCCCGAGATCAGCGACGCCGAATACGACCGCATGATGCGGCGGCTCAAGGAACTCGAAGGGGAGCGCCCCGATCTTGTCACGCCCGATTCGCCCACCCAGCGGGTGGGAGGAAAAGCGCGCGAGGGCTTCGTCAAGGTGCGGCACAGCTCGCCGCTCCTCAGCCTGGACAATGCGCTGAATGAAGACGAAATGCGCGCGTTCGACCAACGTGTGCGCGAACTGCTCAAGGGTGAACCCTACGAATATGTCGCCGAACTCAAGCTGGACGGCCTATCGATGGCCGTGCACTACGAAAACGGCCGCATGGCCCGGGCCATCACGCGCGGCGACGGGCAGGTAGGCGAAGACGTTACGGAAAATGCCCGCACCATACGCTCGCTGCCTCTGCGCGTGAAGTCGAAGCTCCCTGCGTTTGAAGTACGCGGCGAAGCGCTCATGACGTTGCAGGCTTTCGAACGGATGAATGCCCGGCAATTGGAGAATGGATTGCCTGCCTTCGCGAATCCGCGCAACGCGGCAGCGGGTTCCCTGCGGGCTTTGGAGCCGGCCCTAACGGCGTCGCGGCGGCTCGAATACTCCGCGTACTTTTTGCTGGTGGACGGCCACTTCGTTCGCGACAGCCACTGGGAATCTCTTGACGAGTTGTCCACGATGGGGTTCAAGGTGAACTCGCATCGCAAAAAGTGCGCTGGCTTGGACGACGTGCTCGAGTTCTATCGCCATTGGGAATCCAAGCGTCCCTCGCTTGCGTATGAGATCGACGGAGTGGTGGTGAAAGTGGATTCCATCCGTCAGCAGCAGTCGCTGGGCTGGACCGCCAAAGCGCCGCGCTGGGCCATCGCATTCAAATTCCCAGCGCATCAAGAACAAACCGTCGTCGAAAACATCGGCGTTCAGGTGGGCCGCACCGGCGCGCTTACGCCGGTGGCCCATCTGAAGGCGGTCAGCATCAGCGGCGTCACGGTGACGCGGGCCACCTTGCACAACGAGGATGAGATCGCGCGTCTGGGCGTCGAGATCGGCGACACCGTGCTGGTGGAACGCAGTGGCGATGTAATTCCGAAGGTTGTGCGCGTGGTAAGCCAAGGCCCCGACCGCCGTCCGTTTCGGATGCCCAAACACTGTCCGGTGTGCGGCGGCGAAATCGTGCGTGAAGAGGGTGAAGCGGCCAGCCGCTGCATCAACACCAATTGCCCGGCCCGGCTGAAGGAATCCGTGCTGCACTTCGCCGCCCGCGGCGTCATGGATATCGATGGCATGGGCGACGTGCTAGTGGATCAATTGGTCACTCGCGGCATCGTCAAAAGCGTGGCCGACATTTACGACCTGACCCTCGAACAGTTGATGGAGCTGGATCGCATGGGGCAAAAATCGGCCGAGAAGGTGCTGCGCAATATCGACGCGTCCCGAAAGCAGCCTCTGCCGCGCGTGCTCAATGGCCTGGGCATTCCCTTCGTGGGTGAGCGCACCGCGCAGATTCTGGCCGAAGCGTTCGGCAGCCTGGATACCATCGCCGCTGCGGATGAAGAGACGCTCCAGCAGGCCGAAGAAGTTGGTCCGAAAGTGTCGCAAAGCATCCGGCAGTTCTTCCACGAGCGACGGAATCGCGAACTGGTGGAGCGGCTGCGACAGGCTGGGTTGACCTTCGAGCACGCCATCAAGAAGAAAGCCGTTGGAAAATTGGCAGGCAAAGTCTTCGTGCTCACGGGCACCCTTCCAACGCTCACGCGGGAGGACGCTAAAGAGCGCATCGAAGCCGCCGGCGGCAAAGTCACGGGTTCGGTAAGCAAGAAGACGGACTATGTCGTCGCGGGCGAAGATCCCGGCTCGAAGCTCGACAAGGCCAATTCATTGGGTGTTCCCGTACTCGGCGAGCCCGAGCTACTCGCCCTGTTGCAGTAGACTTGGTACGGAGCTGTAGACCCACTGGGAAAACTCATTCACACCAAGATCATCCCCACGCTTCTTTCATGGGGACCCGGTGGCGTCTTCCTGCTCGCGGTCGCCGACTCTACCGGCGTTCCGATGGTAGGCGGCGTGGACGCGCTGATCGTCTTGATGGCGATCGTGAATCGCTCACAGGCATATCTCGCCGCGCTCACCGCGATTGCCGGTTCCTTGATTGGCAGCTTGATCCTGTTCCTGATCGCGCGCAAAGGCGGCGAAGAATACCATCGGCACCACACCTCCAGCCCGAGAGGCGCGAAGCTGCGAGCCTGGTTTCATGAATACGGGCTGTTGACGGTCTTCATCCCAGCCTTCGTGCCCATTATCCCGCTGCCACTCAAGATTTTCATTATTTCCGCCGGCGCACTGGAAGAGAGCCCCGTTACCTTCTCCATCGTGTTGTTGGCGGCGCGGGTTCCCCGCTATATGTTCCTGGCGTGGCTCGGCTCGCGGCTCGGTAACGACACCCTACCCTACCTGCGCCAACACATTTGGGAACTGATTCTCCTAGCTTCAGGGCTCTTTATTTTGCTTTATCTAGCTGTGCGCATCATACACAACCATCGAATGAGTAAGTCCCCCGCTATTCTGCCAAAGTGAAAGTTACTTCGATGGGAGCGATCACTTCCACTGCATTCCCATTTAGCAAGGTCGGTTTGTAGATCCATTGCCGCACAGCTTCCAGGGCCGCGCGGGTCAGCATCGGATGACCGCTGACAACTTGCAGGTTCTGGATGGTCCCGTCCTTGCCAATAGTGCCAATCAAGCGAACCACGCCGGAGATCCTGGCTGATCTCGCGATGGGCGGATATTCCGGAATCACTTTCCGAACCAGTTTCGCCATTTGAACATCGCCCCCCATCGGAACCGGCGCAGCAGGCGGCTTTTGCACTGCCGCTGTGGGCTTCGGTGGCGGAGGTCCTGCCACGAAATTAGGAAGGTACGTTCCGATAGTGTTCGTTGCACCACCGCCGCCTATTCCAATTCCGAGCGTTGGCGGCGCTTCGGTCGTCAATTCAACCCCAGACGCCACTGGATGCGGGGCCATTCCAGCATCCCAACGAAATAAGGGCCGCGGCGCGACGGACGGAGTAGCGTTGGTGCTTGACCGGTTGTTCGTGGCTACCGGCTCAACCGGCGGCGGAGCTAACGGCGCAGGTCCAACCATAATGTCCTTCCAGTGAAATTGGGGTAAGTGGTCGCGATAAAGCAGCGGAATGAGCAGCGCCAAACTGACGACCAGTAACTCGGCGCCAAGCGATGCCACAAAATTCCACGGCCTCTTGTTTTCCTGAATTAATAACGATTGTTCAAACACGCTTGTATAGACACCGAGCGTAGTTGTTGGTTCCCGAGCACGAGTTCCCGCCGATTTTTCGGCCACCGCCGCTATTTCGGCAACCATGGTTCGGCAGACTACCACAATTGGCTGAAAACACAGGGAGAAACAATGGCCCGCCGCCTGCCTCTAAGGAGGGAGGTAGCGAGCGATGCTGCGGATCACGGTGCTGGACAATCCGGAGGCTCTGACGTTCCGGGTAGAAGGTAAGTTGGTCGGTCAATGGGCCGGAGAATTGGAGCGTTCCTGGAAACAGGCCGCCTCCATCCAGGGCCACCGCGCGCTCATCGTCGATCTTACGGAAACGCAGTTTATCGACGAAGAGGGCCGCCGCGTTTTGGCAAAGCTGTTCCGCGAGGGGGCGTTCTTTCGCACCGCGGGTCCAATGACAGAATCGATCGTGTCGGAAATTACCGGGAAATCAAGACCGGCATGGCAAAGCACGCTGGCGCAGTCCATCCTCCTTATGCTCATTGCCATAGCCGCGAAGGGCGCTCAACCCGCGCCGCCATCCGCTCCACTACGTCTGACATTGCGCGATGCGGTGGAAATGGCGCTAAAGCAGAATCCTCAGGTGCAGATTGCGAATCTAAACACGGCAGTGACCCAGGAAAACCAGATCGTGGCTCGGTCGGCGCTCTTGCCGCAGGCCAATCTTGCGGTCTCAGAAGCCGTACAGCGCGAAAATCTGGAAGCGTTCCTGGGCATGAAAGTTGCTGGCTTCCCGGGACACTCCGGGCCATTCTGGTTATTCCAGGGCGGCTCCAACGGTTCTGTCCCCATATTCGATTTGGCGGCCTGGCATCGGTGGCGTCAATCCAAAGAGAACACCACGGGCGCGCGCGCCGACGAGCTGACGGTCCGCGAGCAGAACGTGCAATTGGTGGTGTCGCAATATTTGGGGAGCTTGCGCGCGTCGGCCGACGTGAGCGCCGCCCAATCGCGCGTGGAATTGGCCAAGGCGCTCTTCGATCAAGCCAGCGACCTGCAGAAGAACGGCGTCGGCACCGCCATCGACACTCTGCGGGCCAACGTGCAGTACCAGAATGAACAACAGCGGCTGATCGAAGCTCGCACCGCGCTCGCAACTTCGCTTTTCGGTCTTTCACATTTGCTCAATGTCGAGCCGCATCAGCCGATCGAACTGACCGACTCGTCTGAGTTTTTTCACACGCCCTCATTCTCGGCCGATGAGACCATGGAGCGGGCCTTTGTCGAGAGGCCGGAAATGAAAGCCCTTGCATCGCAGATTCGCGCCACCGAGCTGGAGAAAAAAACGGCGCAAGACGCGCGCATACCGCGGCTGGCGTTGAACGGCCAGTGGAGCGAAGAAGGCCTTTCACCGGCAACCGCCATCCCCGTCTACAATGTCGCCGCCAGTCTGGATGTTCCGCTGTTCACTGGCGGCCGCATTCGGGCTCAGGTGGCGATCGAAGACCTCCAGTTGAAGAAGCTGGACCAGCAACAAACCGACCTGCGCAATCAAATCGCTCAAGAAGTGAAAACCGCAACGGCGCAACTGGACGCCGCCAAGAGCGAAGTGGACGTTGCCAATTTAGGCGTCGATCTGGCACAACAGGAAGTAACGCAGGCGCGCGACCGCTTCCAGGCCGGCGTGGCCAACAATATCGAAGTAATTACCGCGCAGGACGAGTTGGCTCGCGCGAACGACAATCAGATCGTAGCTCTGTATCGTTATAATCAAGCCCGCGCGGATCTGGCGCACGCCACCGGACAAATGGAATCGTTGTACGCCAAGTAAGAAGGGAAAGAATGGAATCGGAAACAGTGGATCAAGAACAAGAGCACGCGTTACGAAAACCGGAACCGCGGATCACCGAGACACGAGCGCTGCCGCCTCCCAAGAGCTCCTCGCGCAAGTTCGCCATCTTCGGAGCGTTGGTGGTGCTGGCAGGGATCGGCGTCTATCTGTGGGTGCATTCTTTGAATCGCATTTCTACCGACGACGCGCAAGTGGATGGGCACATCATCCCTATTTCGCCCAAGATCTATGGCAAAGTCCTGGAAGTGATGGTGGACGACAATCAGCAAGTGAAGCAGGGCCAAGTGCTGGTGCGCATCGACCCGCAGGATTTCCAAGCTAAGGTGGATCAGGCGCAGGCCGCCGTCGCCGTCGCTGAAAGCCAGGCTCAAGGAGCCAACGCCGGCATTCCTCTCGTTCGCGACACTACCGGCAGCAGCGTGACGGCCGCCGAAGCGCAGTTGAGCGCCGCGCGAGCCGATTACGATCAGGCGCAAGTGGAATCCGAGCGCGCCTCCACCGCCGATATCGCCGTGGCGCGCGCCAATGTCGAAACCGCGCAGGCTACCGCCGATCACGCACAAGCGGATCTGGATCGTATGAAGACGCTGGTCGACAAGGAAGAGATCTCGCGCCTGGAGTACGATTCCTACGCCTCGTCCACGCGAGTGGCCCTCAGCCAGTTGCAAGCGGCCAAGGACAAGCTCGCGTCCGTAACCAAGGACGCCGAAACCAAGAAGGCCGGTCTATATTCCGCGCAAGCCCGGATCGCACAGGCGCAGGCAGCCATCCTGCAGGCCAGGGCTACGCAACGGCAGGTTCCCGTTCGGGTGGCGGATGCCTCTTCCGCGGCGGCCAGTATTGGCCAAGCCCATGCCAACCTGGAAGCCGCAAAGTTGGATCTCAGCTACACCACCATCGTCGCCCCCGTGGATGGCGTGGTGACGAGGAAGAGTGTGGAAGTGGGGCAAGTGGTCCAGCAAGGCCAGGGACTGCTGATGCTGGTCCCCCTTCAGGATGTGTGGGTCACCGCCAATTTCAAAGAGACCCAACTGGCTGACGTTCACAACGGCCAAAAAGCCGAAGTAAAGGCGGACTTGAGCGGCAAAACTTATCCCGGCCACGTGGATTCCATCGCCGCCGCCACAGGCACCCGCATGAGCCTGCTGCCGCCCGAGAATGCGACGGGCAACTACGTGAAGGTGGTCCAAAGGATTCCGGTGAAGATCGTGCTCGATCCCATTCCGGGCGGCAATCAAGTGCTGCGTCCAGGAATGAACATCGAAGCGACCATTTTCACCAAGTAATTCCATCGCTATGCCGGCCGTTTTACGAACCGAAATAGTCGAACTGCGCACGCCCGCGCGTCCGGCCATAAACCCCTGGGTCATCGCCGGAACGGTGATGCTGGCTACGTTCATGGAAGTGCTGGACACCAGCGTGGCCAACGTCGCGCTGCCGCATATCGCGGGCAGCCTTTCTTCGAGCGTCGACGAAGCAACCTGGGTGCTCACCGCATACCTGGTGGCCAACGCGGTTGTGCTGCCGCTGAGCGGATGGTTCTCCACGCTGTTCGGACGCAAGCGCTTCTACATGTCCTGCGTGCTGCTGTTCACCGCCAGCTCCGCGATGTGCGGCCTCGCGCCCAGCCTTCCGATTCTCATCCTGTGCCGCGTCTTGCAGGGCTTGGGCGGCGGCGCGCTCCAGCCTGTTTCACAAGCCATCCTGCGCGAGACATTTCCGCGCGAAAAACAGGGCATGGCGATGGCAGTATACGGCATGGGCGTGGTGTTTGCGCCGGTCGTCGGCCCGACGCTCGGTGGCTGGATCACCGACAACTACACCTGGCGCTGGATCTTCCTGATCAACATTCCAGTCGGCATTTGTTCTTTGCTGCTGACGTCGCTACTGATCTTCGATCCGCCTTATTTGTTCCGCAAAACGCTGCGTGATGGTTTGAAGATCGACTATATGGGCCTGGGACTGCTCGCCACCGGGCTCGGCGCGCTCGAAATCATGTTGGACGAAGGCCAGCGTAACGATTGGTTCTCGTCGCACGGCATCGTCGCCGCCGCCATCGTCGCCGCCATCGGATTAATTGGCGTCGTAGTTTGGGAGCTGCGCCAGAAGGAGCCGGTGGTGGATTTTCGGCTGCTGAAGGACCGCACCTTCGCCATTTCCACCGCCAGCATGTTCATCCTCGGCTTTGTCTTGTATGGCAGCACTATGGCGCTGCCGCTGTTTCTGCAAACACTGCTGGGCTACACGGCGATGCAGAGCGGCATGGCGTTATCCCCGGGCGGCCTTGTGATCATGATCATGATGCCGATCGTCGGCATTCTGCTGTCGAAGATCCAAGCGCGCTGGCTGATTATTTGCGGACTCGTGATTTCCTCGCTGGGCCTGTTCGAGATGTCGCACTGGAATACGCAAATCAACTTCGGACATGCCGTCAGCGCGCGCGTGGTGCAAAGCCTGGGCCTGGCGTTCTTATTCGTGCCCATCAACACCGTTGCGTTTTCCTTCATCGCTAAGGCGAAAACCGGCTATGCCACGGGTTTGATCAACCTGGCGCGCAACATCGGCGGCAGCAGCGGCATCGCGATCTGCACCACGTTGATTGCGCGGCGCGAGCAATTCCATCAGCAGCGGTTGATCGACAATCTCTCGCCGTTCAACCCCGCCTATCAATCGGCGCTGGCTGGCGCGAAGCAACTATTTATCAACAACGGAGCGAACTCCAGTCAAGCCGCCGCGCAAGCGCAGGGGATGATTTACAGCACCATGCAGCAACAAGCCGCCATGCTTTCGTTCAACGAAGTCTTCTGGGTTCTGGGCGTATTGTTTCTCGCCACGATCCCGCTGATGTTCCTGATGAAGAAAATGGGGCCAGTCAAAGGCGCCGTCGCCATCGAATAAAAAAGGGGCGCCTCGATCGACGCCCGCGACGCAGTCCAAAATTTGCGTGAGTTACTTAGAAACTAACTCCAGGCAGAACCTGGGTGCCTTCCTCTTTTACCGATTCCAGGCTGCTCGGAGTAAGACCGAGCGCCTTCAGGATGGTGGGCGCGATCTGCAGCGTCTGCACTGGTCCCGGTACCGTACTCTGCTTAAAGCTGGGATTGGAAAGCAGCAGCATTACGTTGGTATCGTCATGCGCGAAACCTCCATGCTCGGCTAGTTTCTTGGTGCTGGCAGAGTAGGTAACGCCGATATTGGGCGTAACCAGAATGTCGGGCGTGCGCGGATCGCCATTCGGCGGTAACCCGGGCGCATTGAAAAGCTGCGTGATCCCCGTTCCCCAGAAAATCTCGCCGATGCCCGCGATATTCGCCGTGGCAGGCGATTGCGTTTCGAGCATGCCCACTGCGTTTGCAGTAGTGCAGCTGCTGGACAGCCAGACCAATGAGACGTCGTCTTCGGTGGGACCGATTCCGGTCGGGTTGGCCGGCGATTCGGAGAACGGTATGCAGCTCTCCAAAATGGTCGCTGGCGATGTTGTTACCGGGCCGGTTGTCGTGATCGGCGTGTAGCGGGAGGAATCCACGGGGCTCTGGCCATGCTTGGCGCTGATGATGATCAGAGTAGAGTCAAGCAATCCCTGGCTCTTGAGCTCCGACACCATTTTGCCGATTGCGGCATCCGCGAACTGAATCTCACCCACCAATTCCGGGGTAGGAGTGCCCATTCCATCCAGGTAACCGCCCGTCCCCACGCCCTTCTCGATCAGCTTCTGGCCCACGCTGACAGCCTGAAAGTTCATGCCGAACAATTCAGGCGTCTTGGTCTTATTCTTTCCGTCGTGCGTTTTGCCGTCGATCTCATTCAGGATCGCGTTTACCTTCAGCGTGTCGTAACACTGGATGTTCTGAAAGCTGTTCGTCCACGCAGTGAGGTCGGAGGTGGGATCGGGAATCTTAGAGCAGCTCAGACCGGTGGGCGTCGTGATACCCGGCAAGTTCACAACCGTCGAGTTGATCTCCGGCGAGTAGTAGTCGTCCACGTTTGTTCCGTCACCGGGACCTGAGACAGCCGAGTAGGCCGGATGCTTGTCAGACCAGGCGGTGTATCCGCCCGCTGCGTGCACCACTCCAAAAATCGTGTTGGTGCGTACGAAATTCCAGGGGTACACGGGCGCGCATCCCTTGCTCGGATCGCGGATCAGACGGTCGGGATCGATGGAAGCAATGCCGCCGTCGCCGGTGGGAGATCCTCCGCTGAGCAACGCTTGCTTTAGATCGATGCCTTCGTCGTATTCCGTAGTGGTACCCGTTGGAGCGCCATACGGTGTACATTTGCCACTGGCTACTCCGTTGCCCGTGGTTTTCGCGGGCGGATCGAGCGAGCGGTCATAGGCTACGTCGTAAAAGGCGCCCACCGTGCGTGGCGACCCGCCGGTTACCAGCGCCATCAAGCCGGGAAACGAGTCCGACGGCTTGGACGTGGATGTCCCGAGATAGTTAACTCCCTTTTGACCCAGTTCGGCGAGCGCCGGGCAGTACGGCGAACCGCCGTTCGCACCTGGAATTCCGGTAGAACAGTTAAGGAAATCCACCGCATGCATGCCATCGATGCTGATGAGCAAAACGTGCTGAATGCCTGTGCCGCTGGCCGTGGGTCCCGCTTCTTGAGCGCATATCGATAGGGGCAGAGCCAAACACGCTGTCATGAGAGCGCGGGCTGCCCGTTGCTGAATGAGCATATAGTTCCCTCCGGGAGGGATACTAACAGTCCGCTGGTTTCTTTCAGTTGAAAGGGATGTGAATTCTCAGTTACTAGGAGCCGCGAGCTACCGGATCATTTCGTCTTTTTCGACTTTGCCGTCCCGCACGTGAATCACCCGCCGCGCGCGATTGGCGATATCAGCCTCATGCGTCACCAGCACGATCGTGTTGCCCTGCTGCCACAGCCGCTCGAACAGCGTCATGATCTCATTGCCCGTGGCGGTATCCAGTGCGCCGGTCGGCTCATCCGCCAACAGAATCGACGGATTGTTCACCAAGGCCCGCGCCACAGCCACGCGCTGCCTCTGTCCGCCCGACAGCTCGTTCGGCCGGTGATTCATGCGCGATTCCAGATCCACTGCGCGCAATGCCGCTTTGGCGCGTTCCATCCGCTCTGCTTTGGGGACCCCGGCGTAAATCAACGGCAGTTCCACGTTGTGCAGCCCGGAAGCGCGCGCCAGCAGGTTGAACGTCTGGAACACGAATCCGATTTCCTTGTTGCGGATGTGCGCCAGCTCGTCGTCCTGCATGTCGCTGACTAAGTTGCCGTTGAGATAGTACAGACCGCGGGTAGGCGAATCCAGGCAGCCGATCAGATTCATCAGTGTCGACTTACCGGACCCCGAAGGACCCATGATCGCCACATATTCGCCTCGCCGGATCTCGATATCGACGCCCGAAACCGCGTGGATCTCCTGATCGCCCATCACGTACGTCTTCCACAGATCGTAGGTGCGGATGACAATTCCCTCGCGCTTTAAGCTTTCGCCGCGATCCAGCAGCTCCTGTGTCGCCGTCGCCATTAGCTTTCCGACTGCGCTGTCACCACTGTGTTATTGATTTTCACCTTAGCCAGATTTCGCAACGTGCGGATGATCTTGTAAGTGCCCGTGATGATCTGGTCGCCTTGATTCAAACCGCCCACCACTTCGATGTCCGTGGCGCCGGTTATTCCCGTGGTTACCGGCAGGAACTGCGCCTTGCCGTTTCTCACCACGAAGACGCCCTGCAGCTCTTCTTTCTTGGCCTTCTCGGTCACCGGATCGCTCGACGCTTCCACGCCCCCGCTCTTTTTCACCGGGTCCAGATCGCCGCGCTTGCGCACGGTCAGCGCCTGGATGGGAATAGTGAGCACGTTCTTCTTTGTCGCGGTGGTGATCTTCCCGGTGCAAGACAGTCCGGGCCGAATGTCATCCGGCGGATCGTCCAAGGCCACCACCACTTTGAAGTCCTTCGCTTCCTGATCGGAGGTGTTGCTCTGCGACGCAGCCACACCGCTGGATCGCAAAATGGCGGTGTCGCCGATCTCCGTCACGTGCCCGTGGAAAGTGCGGTTGGGCATTGCGTCGATGGTCACTTCCGCCTGCTGGTTCAGGCTCACATTCACGATGTCCGTCTCGTCCACTTTCACTTCGGCCGTGATCACCGACATGTCGGCGATGGTCATGATGGTGCTGGCCGCCGAGTTCTGCACGCCCGGCACCACGGTCTCGCCGGCGCGAACCGGCAAATTGGTCACGATCCCATCGATCGGCGAGGTGACATAATACTGCGACAAGATGTCCTTGTAGCGGTCCAAGTTCGCTTGCAATTGCGCAATCCGTTTTTGTGCCGAATCAAGCTGCTGCCGTGCCTGTACCTCCTGCGCCCTGGCTTGATTCAGCCGAGCCTCGGCCTCGCCCATCGCGGCAATCGCCGTATCGTACTCCGCCTTTTTCTGATCGAAATCCTGCTTGGCGAGCAGTTTTTCCTTGTATAATTCCGCGGATCGATCGTAATTGGCTTTGGTACGGTCCAGTTCCGCCCGGTTTTTTTCCAACGTCGCCTGCGCGGTGGTGACACCGTCCTCCTGCGACTTTAAGCCCGCTTCCGAAGCCGCCGAATCCGCGAGCGATGTTGCGATGCTCGCGTTCTGAGCCACCACATCGGCGTTGGCCTGCACGGACTGCATCTTCGCCACTATTTGGCCTTTGCGGACACGGTCGCCTTCCTTCACCATGATTTCGGTGATGGGCGCCGGGCCGATGGTGTTCGCGCCCAGGTTGATGTAGTTCTTCGGCTTAATCTCACCGGAAGCGGTAACGGTAGCCACCAAATCTTGCCGCACTACGCGGCCGGTCTGAACGTCCACGATGCCGCGCTGATTGTACTTAATACTGGCGAGCACACCACCGGTGACCAATACAACCAAGCCGATCGTCAGTAGGATCTTAGAGTTTGCCTTCACTTGGGACGGGTCTCCCCAGCAGGTTTAGACGTAACTATCGAATGTTTTGTTCGATTTAGTTTTATTTTATCATGCGCGGCGAAGAGACTGCCGTCGTATACCGGACCGTTAGGCACAGTCCGTAATCCGTCCGTAAAGTCGGACGATTCCCGTGAGCACTTGTCAGGACAGTCCGGCGCGTCTCAGAATGCGGCTTCCGTGGGCGGCGGGTCTGCTTGGAAACGGGGGTGGGCGGCGTAATAGAAGGGGTTGGTACGCATCAGGTGTCGTGCGTGGCGATCGAGTTGTTCTTTTGAAAAAACGAAGCCGTCATCCGCCGGATCCCAGGGAAGTCCTTTGTGTTGATGGCGCAGGAACAGTTCGGCGGCTTCGGTTAGTTGGCGGCGCTCCAGGCGGCGGCGCTCTTCTTGGATGTCGCGGAGCTGTTCGAGACCTTTTTGGAACTGGCGGGAGAGGCGCGAGCCGTGCAGGCCAAGCGTGGCCAGAGTTGGGATTAGGGTGTGGGGGTTGGGGTTGTGGGAGAGCAGTTCGGCTTCGAGGAGTGGGATGCGGTTGAGACGCCACGCGATGTTGGCGATTTCGTGGACGAGTTGAGTTTCTGTGGCGGTGGCGGGCTGATATTCATCGAGAAATTGCTGGATGTGGCGCTGGTAAGTGTCGGGGTCCTCGGTGGGCAGGACGGCGGTGCGGGCGGTGAGGCCATGGCTGAGGGCGTTGAGCGAGGACCGCTGCTTGCCCGTTTCGGTGCGCGGGCCGGTGGAGTGCGCAGAGTTGGCGCGGTTGGTGGCGGCGCGTCGCGCTTCCATTGGGTTCGCGCAAAACGGAGCGCGGCGCGAAACGGTCCCTGGCCTGTTTTGTGGTGCGCGCCGCGCCCTTTGCGCTTCTGCGGAATTCGCCCGCAACGAAGGCGTGGGTGGGCTTAATTTTTTGCTGGGAGGTGCGCCCGCACTTCTGCGGGCTAGCCAGCGTTGGACGGGATCCGTTGCAGTTACCGTTGTTTGAGCTTGGGCTGCTGTTTCCATTTGTACACCTCGGTCACTGGGATAGCACGGCCGGGGATGCAGTTGGTAGAGGGCCGGCATAGTTTGTTGAAGGGGAAATAGAAAGAGCGGGCGGAAGTTTGTGATTGGATCGGCGGGAGCGACGCCGGCATCCTTGATATTTGTGGAGCATCGGGGATATTTGTGGAGCTTCGGGCCTTGGAAAAAAATTTTGCGACGGCGGGAATTTCCTGGAGGGTCGAGAGTGAGGTCGAGCTGACCGTGTTGCATCGCCTGCCCCAGAGATGGCACGTATTAGGCATCTTGTCGAGATTATGATCGGTGCCGCGAGGTCGTGGTGATCGGCGTCGGCAATGGACCGCAGGGGCGGGCCCGTTTCAGGGAATGGACATAAGGAAAGCACAGGTCAGTGACGGCGACAAACTAGCCATTGGATTCCGTGGACGGCGTTTCGGAGAAATCCTTGCCGTTTCAGTGCGGCGCGTAGCGACCGGCTCGGAGTTTGCTCCGAGTAGCGCGTATTCCGACCAGAGCGTCCCAAACTTCCCAGATGCTGACGTCTGGACGGCGAGGCTCTCAAAGCTCGAAACGCGCCGAGAGCGTTGGCAGGCTAGATACTTCAAACTCCATGAAGAGAGACAGCGAACGAACATCGCGCTGCGAACCATCGCTCTCGTGGTCGGGCTTACGGCTTTGCCATTCGCCGTCTTAGCCCATTTCAAATTGTTAGAGCCTGCGGAATGGGTCAAGACGAGCGACTTAGGTGATCCGCAGAAAGCCGGTCCGTGCGGCCTGCCGGACACGAACGGAGACAATGCGAAGCTACTGACGGACGCATCGACCAAGGTCACCCGTGGATCGAAGCTTCAGCTGAAGATTCAGGAAACGGTGTTCCACTCTGGTCACTACCCTGTGGCGTTGGCTGTCAATTCAAGATGCGCGACGAGAAGTCCGGCAACACGCTGCAAGCCACCGCGTTAGTCCACGAAGTGTTTCTCCGGCTGGTGGATGTGGAACGCGTTACCTGGCAGGATCGGGCCCATTTCTTCACAGGGGCGGCGAATATGATGAGGCGGATTCTGGTGGACCGGGCCCGCGCCAAAGGCGTGGTCAAGCGGGGCGCAACGGCGCTGCATCTCAATTTGGACGACGCGCCGGAGATCGCCGCGGGGTTCGAAGGGCCGGAAGATTGTCGCCATTGACGAAGCGCTGGATGCGCTTACTGAGATTGACCCACGCAAAGCGAAGCTCATCGAGCTCCGATTCTTTGGAGGGCTGAGCGTTGAGGAGACTGCCGAGGTGCTGGCTATTTCCCCTCAAAGCGTCATGCGCGATTGGAAAATGGCAAGCGCGTGGCTTCTGGCCGAACTCGCGGGGTGATTTACCCCGGAAGCAACTGAAGAGCTGCCGTAGGATTCTCTTCATCCCGACGGGCCCGAACAAAATGACCAAGGGGATTCATCGAATTGCCTAGCCGATCTCCGGCAGTCCAGAGGAACTGTCGCTGAGGATGTCGAGTTCGTTTGTTTGGGAGATTGGGTCGGGCGATATGGGATAGGCCCGACCAGACGCGAAACAAAATCGTGGGCTCGTTAGCTCGGGCCATCGGGAAACGTTGGTAACCCGAGGCGCGGCCGCTTCCTAGAGATTCGGCGGTTGGTCACAGCCGATGGCCGGTGAGCAAGCAGTCCTCGAAATCTGAAACTTTGCACCGTCAGCGGACGGCCCTCGCGGGGCCCTCGCGCCGATTGGATCGCACAAAGCCTTCTGGCCGCCGCGCCGCAGATGCCATAGCTTACACTCGAACTACATGCTTAACCGGGGCTATGGCTACACCACAATCATCAGCAGCAAATCCCATGGACAAACCCTGCTCTCCCACTTGGCAAGCCTTTACCCCCACTCAACCCCACAAGCCTGGCAACAAAAACTAAACAACGGCGAAGTCACCCTCAACGGCGTCACCGCCAGCGGACGCGAATCGGTCACTTTAGGCCAAACCCTTGTTTGGAACCGTCCACCCTGGATTGAACCAGACTCCCCTCAGCACTTCGAAGTGCTGTTTGAAGACCCCCATCTGTTGGCCGTAAACAAACCCAGCGGGCTCCCCACGCTCCCCGGCGGCGGCTTCATGGAAAACACCCTCCTGCGCTTCGTGCAAAGGCGAACCCCCACCGCAAACCCTGTCCACCGGTTGGGCCGAGTCACCACCGGCATCGTCCTCTTCGCCAAAACATCGCAGGCGGCGTCTAATCTATTCGCAAACTGGAACACACCCAAAATCCAAAAAATCTACCGGGCGCTCGGTCAAAACATTGCACAGCACGACGCCTACGAAATCCTCACACCCATCGGCCTCGTACCGCACCCGCTCATCGGTTCCGTGTGGGCCGCAAACCCAAGTGGCAAACCGTCAAAGTCATTGGCAAAAGTGATCTCACGCACCACCAGCACCACAACATTTGAAGTAAGCCTAAATTCGGGCCGCCCTCATCAAATCAGAATCCATCTGGCATCCATCGGCCATCCCCTGTTAGGCGATCCTCTGTACGGATTAACCGGCCAGCCTCTTGAAAATCTGCCCGGCCTCCCCGGCGATGGAGGATATTTCCTGCACGCCCAATATCTGAAATTCCACCACCCCATTACCGGAGAACAAATCAATCTTGAGGCAGCTTTGCCGTCTGGATTCCAATTGCATCAGTAAATTCACGGCGGGAATAACGGGATGCGAAAAGGGTTTACGAGAAAACCGAAAGCGGACGAGCCCGCGACGCCAGGCAAGAACTACATAACTCCGAGCGGGCTCGAGCGTCTCCAAGATGAGCTCCGGTTTCTGCTCACCAGGGAACGCCCGGCCGTGACGGCGGTGGTGGCGTGGGCTGCCAGTAACGGCGATCGCAGTGAAAACGCCGACTATCAGTACGGCAAGCGGCGGCTGCGGCAGATCGATGGGCGGATTCGCTTTCTCAGGAAACGGATCGAAGCCGCGGAAGTCGTGGACCCGGAAACTCCGAGAACGGGGCAAGCGGCCACGAGGGTATTCTTCGGCGCAACCGTGCGCTATGCCAATGCCGCGGGAGTGGAGCGAGTGGTGAGCATCGTGGGCACCGACGAAGTCGATCTCGACCGTAACCACATCAGTTGGATGTCGCCTCTGGGACGCGCGTTGTTGAAGTCGGCAGCAGGCGACAGCGTTGTACTCCAAGCGCCGGGCGGTACAGAATACCTGGACGTGCTGGAAGTGTGTTACGTGCGCATTTCAATGGAACCGTTCCGTGAGCCGCCTGGATCCGAGTCCTCGTCAAAGGGACCCCAGTGATGATCGCCCGCGTGTAACGCGCAGTGCTCATACAACCTGTGCTCGTATGATTTCAGCAAGTCCAGCGAAGCGGTGTTTCCGGAAGTGGAGGCCTGAGCCTCGGGCGAGTCGTCGGCCACTCGGAGAATCCACGAGCAGCGGAAGGATCGGTCCTGTGAAGTCACGTCAGTTTGCCGGCAAAGGCCCGACGATGATCTTTGCCAAACGAGTCGATGGGGTATGTTTCGATCCGAACAGGGCGACGAGAGGAGTCTCGACGCGGCAGACACGAGTATTCGCCCCACACTGTTCGTGAGTCTTACAGACGGATTGCGGGTACAGTACCTTTCCGTGCACGCCAAGAGCGCCAGACGGATACAATTGAATTGAATGGGAAATAGCCCCTCAACACCCCATGTTCGCGTGCTCGTGGCGGACGATGAAGAGAACCAACGCGCCGGCCTTGCCAAGATGATCCAATCCTGGGGGTTCATGGTGGATACCGCTTTCGACGGCCAGGATGCCTTCGAAAAACTGGCGCAGACACCGACCCATGTTTTGGTAACCGATCTCATGATGCCCCGCATGGATGGCTTCGAGCTTTTGAAGCGTCTGGGATCGCAGAACACGCTGCCTCCCACTATCGTCTTGACGGCTTTTGGAAACATCGAGACCGCTGTTCAAACCATGCACGATCTGGGGGCCTTCTGGTTTTTGGAAAAGCCTATCCAGCCCAGCGCTTTGAAGGTTCTGCTGGAGCGCGCCGCCACGCAGAGCAGACTGGCCGAAGAAGCCGAACGTCTGCAGCGGCAATTGTTGTATCAGGGCGTGCTGGTGGATTTGGTGGGAACGTGTCCGGCCATGCAGCAGGTATTTTCGCTGATCCGGCAAGTGGCGCCCTCCCGAGCCGCGGTTTTGGTGACTGGAGAAAGTGGAACAGGGAAAGAATTGGTGGCCCGGGCGGTGCATCATTTGAGTCCCCGGCGCGACGGACCGTTTGTCGCCATCAATTGCGCGGCCCTGCCCGAAACCTTGATGGAGAGCGAACTGTTCGGCCACGAGAAAGGCGCGTTCACCGGCGCCGTGGAGCGCCGTGCGGGATGCTTTGAGCTCGCGCAGCACGGCACCTTGCTATTGGATGAGCTCGCCGAAATGCCGGTGGGGACACAAGCCAAGCTCCTGCGAGTGCTGGAAGATTCCTACGTCCGGCGGTTGGGTGGAAAAAGCGAAATCGCCGTGGATGTACGCGTAATCGCTTCCACCAATAAGGTGCTCGAAGACGCGCTACGCAAAGGCGAACTGCGCGAGGACCTGTATTATCGGCTGAACGTTTTTCAAATTCCACTGCCGCCGCTGCGCCAGCGCGAAGGCGATCTTCCGCTTCTCACGGAGACGCTGATTGAGATGCTGAACCGCAAGCATGAAACGCGCATCGTGGACGTAAATGCGGAAGTCCGTGAGCTGCTCCGGCGATACTCCTGGCCCGGCAACGTGCGCGAACTGCGGAATGTACTGGAGCGGGCGGTGATCCTGGCGGGCGAAGGCACCATCACCAAGCATCATCTGCCGCGCGATTTTGGCGTGCCCGCCGGAGCGCGTCCCGTGCAGCAGGAATTGGAACCGGACGCCGTGCGGCTGCCGGTTGGCACTACGGTGGGCGAGGCCGAAAAGGCCCTCATCCAGCTCACGCTGAAACATACTCGCAACAACAAGACGCGAGCCGCGGAAATTCTCGGCATCAGCCTCAAAACCCTGTTCAATAAGCTCAAAGAGTACGGCGCGGCCGAGATGGAGGCGGGTACCGACGCATAGATGTCTTTGAAGGCACGGCTGCGGGGCGCAATCGTGGCATTGGTCACGGCAGTCGTGGTCGTGATGTCGTTGTTGTACTTGTCGGACTTCACCAAGGCATCCTTCAGCGCCGCGTCGGACCGCGCCGACCTGATCGCCGACCAGTTCCACATCTATCTCGAAAATCATCTGAAAGCGGAGACCACCAGGCTCGGAATTCACCCCGCGTCCGCCGTGCAATGGGAAGATACCTGGACGGGAATTATCCGCCAGGATCCCGACATCACCGATCTGCTGAAAGCAACTCTGGCCAAAGAGGACTTGGCGCTTGCCATTCTGATCACCGACGAGCAGGGCAACGTTCTGGCAGCTTCCCCGCCCCTGACCCGCAATAACCTCTTTGCCGGGGCCGAAGACATCCACGAAATTCAACAGCGCTGGTGGGCGGTGAATCTCTGGGATCTCATGGCCCGGCGTGAAAACTACGTGTCGACGCGGCCTATCGGAATCCAAGGCAGCAAGCATGTGCTGTTCAACATTACGGTGGTTATCCGGTCGGTACTCTTGAAGCATTCCGTTGAGCCCGCCCTGAAAAACCTGCTGCTGGCGTTCGCCTTAGCGCTGGGCGTCGCCATTTTTCTGGGAGCGGTGCTGCCCAATGTCGTTCTGGGCCCGCTGCAGCGCGTGAGTCAAAGTATCGATCTGATTCGCACCGGCCAGTTCGGAGAAGGCGCTCAACCAGACCGCCGCGAATCCAGGGAATTCGCCGACGTGCATTCCAAGCTATCCCTGCTGGACGAACAGTATCGGGGCGCGAAACAAGACGCCAGCGAACTGCGGACCAACATCGAGCAGCTGCTCCAGCGCCTGGAAGAAGGCGTTTTGCTTTTCGACGATACCGGCCGCTTGCTCATGGCCGGAGAACCTGCCGGGCGGATGCTCGGCAAGACGCATGAGCAGATGGCCGGGCGCAGCACCGAAGAGCTGTTTCCTCGATCCACGATTCTGGGAGAGATCATCGGCAGCGCTTTAAGAAGCGGCAGGTCCATTGAAGAACAGCCGGTCGCCATTCCGCGCGCGGGAGCCGCTCCGTTGCGGCTGGTGGTCAGCGTCCAGCTTCTTAAGAATCGGTTCGGCCAGGACGACATGGGCACCTTGGTTACGCTACGCGACGTAGAAAGCCGGCGGCAGCTCGAACAACAACTCGACTTCTCTTCGCGCCTGGCAGCCATCAGCCGGCTCACCGGCGGCGTGGCGCATGAGATCAAGAATCCGCTCAATGCCATGGCCCTGCATTTAGAAGTATTGAAAGGCAAGCTGGAGGGGCAGCAGCCGGAAATCGAAGTCATCGGACGTGAAATCAAGCGCCTGGATTCGGTGGTGAAGACTTTCTTGAATTTCAACCGGCCTGTGGATCTGAATTACAAGCCCATCGATTTGAATGAACTTGTCAAACAAGTGCTGGCGTTAGTCTCGGTGGACGCCAACGCCAAGAATGTCGCATTGAAGACGGTCCTGCAAGCGGACAAGCTCTGGATCCAAGGCGATCCGGATCTGCTGCAGCAGGCCATTCTGAATGTGATTAACAACGGGCTGGAAGCCATGACGGAAGGCGGAACGCTGACCACCAGAACCGCCCACGACGGCGGCCAGTGTCAGCTCACTGTCAGCGATGCGGGCCCTGGAATCGCGCTCGAGATCCAGCCCCGAGTGTTCCAACTTTACTTCACCACCAAAGAGAGCGGCTCAGGGATTGGTCTCGCCACCACATTCCGGGTGGTGCAACTTCACAATGGTACAATCGACTTTACCAGCGAGCCCGGAAAGGGTACGACATTCCGGCTGCGGTTTCCAAGAATGGTCGATTACCAGGGTGAAGTGTTTACTTCAGCAACAACTGGTTCCTAACCCGGCTCTTCTGAACCAGGCTGGTCGGTGATCCAATGCCCCGCTTTCCGCGCTTACAGGCGAGCTTCGTACTGTTGCTGGTTTTGGAATCGGCCTGCGAAAGCAGGCGGGTGTCGGTACCGGTTCCCTCGCCTCCAACCAATAACGCACCTGCGGAACAACCACCGCCACCCGCGGCTAACAATTCCCAGCCTCCTAGCCCGGCGCCCACAACCACGCACGCTCAGGAATCGGTTCCGTATCAGGTGAACAAACCGCCCCAGCCTGCCCCAGCGGCGAAGAAGCCCGCTCGTTCGGCTACTCCTCCAACGGCCCCCGCACAAACGGCCGCAACTCCGTCGGCTCCCCCCGCTCCACCCCCCAAGCTCGGCGACGTCCTTACGGCCGACGAACAGCGGCAGTACACCACGGCCATCGACCAAAGCCTTTCTCGCGCCCAGACCAGCTTGAATGCCGTTGGAGCGCGTCAGTTGAGTACGGATCAGCAAGCCGAAGTGGAACAGATCCGAAACTTCATCAAACAGGCGCAGGGCACGCGCAGTTCGGATCCACCCGGCGCCAAGAGTTTGGCCGAACGGGCCGAGGTTCTGGCGCGCGATCTGGCCGCCAGCTTCCACTAGGCGTCAAGCTGCTATAGTCATACGGACCCAAAATGCAGCCACTCAGGCAGGACCGCAGGGGCTTTCTCATCGCCGCCGCGACGGCAGCCGCAGGGATCGCCTTAAAGCCCGCTCTTGGACAATCGCAAGACTTGGCCGCCTTGACGCTGAAGCAAGCTTCGGAGTTGCTTCGTAGCAAAGGCGCGTCGCCCGTCGACCTCACCCGAGCGTGCCTCCAGCGAATCGAAAAATACAATCCCGCGCTAAACGCCTTCATCACCGTAACCGGCCAGCAGGCTTTGGCAACCGCGCGTGACATGGAGGCCGAGCAACGGCGAGGCAAGTGGCGTGGACCGCTGCACGGCATTCCCATCGCCTTGAAAGACAATATCGACACGGCGGGAATCCGCACCACCGCGGCCAGCGGAGTGTTCAAAGACAGAGTGCCGTCCGAAGACGCAGAAGTTGTCCGCAGATTGAAGGACGCCGGCGCCGTTCTCCTCGGCAAATTGAATCTCCACGAATTCGCTTACGGTGGAACTTCGGATGTCAGTTACTTCGGCGCGGTGCATAATCCTTGGGCGCTCGATCACATTACCGGCGGATCTTCGGGCGGTTCCGCCGCTGCGACCGCCGCCGATCTTTGCTTTGGCTCCCTGGGCACTGATACCGCGGGATCCGTGAGGATTCCGTCTTCCTATTGCGGCGTGGTCGGATTCAAGCCCACGTACGGCCGCGTGAGTCTTCGCGGTGTCATCCCGCTCTCCTGGACGCTCGATCACGTAGGCCCGATCTGCAGGACCGTAGAGGACGCAAGTTTGATGTTGTCTGTAATTGCCGGCTATGACCAAATGGACCCGGCATCCGTCGACGTGCCGGTTCCCGATTACACCCGCGCGTTCAAAATGGAGACATCGAGACTTCGCTTAGGGATTCCGCGCTCGCCCTTTTTTGAAAACCTCGATCCGGAAGTCGCCAAAGCCGTGCAGACCGCGATTGGCGTGCTCACCAAACTCGCCAAGAGCGTGAACGAAACCAGGCTCCCGCCCGTCGCGCAACTTCTTTTGCCGATTACCGGGGTTGAAGCGTACGCATATCACTCCAAGTGGATCGCCGAATCTCCCAACAAATACCAGCCCTTCACTCGCGACCGGATCATTCAACTCGCCGCCGGTGTTACGGCGTCCGCGTATGCGGGGGCCCTGCGTCAGACCTACTTGCTCCGCCGGGAAATTACGAAGGTATTTTCGACCGTGGACCTGCTCCTCACACCCACCATGCCCCACCCCGCTGAAACGTTTGCAGAGAGCAAAAACTTCGATAAGGTCGGCCTTCAGAACACTTCGCCCTTCGATATCTTCGGTCTACCCACCATCTCCGTTCTCTGTGGATTCACCGCTTCCGGATTACCGATCGGCCTGCAGATCAGCGGCGCGCCGTTCGCCGAATCGACCGTGTTGTCGTTAGCGCAAGCCTACGAGCGGGAAACAGAGTGGCATAAGAAGCGTCCGGCGTTGACACCGGCCTAGTCAGCCGACGCCGAGCGACGCGCCGAAACCGCCAGCAGCTCTCTAGTAAGTTCCTCTGGCAGATCGAGCATCACGTCATGGCCGCACTCCATGCTCACCGTCCTCCAGCCCTTTGCTTTTGCCTGATCGCAAAAAGATGAAAACGGTGACGGCGTCCATCCGTTCGCCAGGATGAAGGTGACGTTCTCGATCTTGCCGATTTCTCCAGTCAGATCGAGACATTCCTGAAAGGTGGCCAGCGGCTGCATGGTGCACTGCCGGTTTACCCAATCGAGATCTCGGGCATTCACGTGGAAGGCTTCGGCGGGAATGGGGGGCACCTTCCAACCTTCTCCACTGTCCCGTGCCTGTTCCAGTTGCGCGTCTCTCATCGGAGGTGGGAGCACGTCGTGAAGACTTTGGCCGTTCTCCAGTACGAAAGCATCCAAATACACCAGCGCGCCAACTCGATCCGGAATGCGATCTGCCACGCCACTAATCACACAGCCGCCATAGGAATGGCCGCAAAGAATCACATCCGAGAGTTCCTCCCAACGGATGAGATTCACTACGTCGGTAATGTGCGTCTCGAGGTTTACCTCAGGGGACAAAAGATGGGCTCGATCTGCGGCGCCAGTCAACGTCGGTGTGAAGACGTCATGCCCCAGCGCCTGCAGTGGCCGGCGGACGCGCTTCCAGCACCAGCCTCCGTGCCACGCCCCATGAACCAGAACATATGTGCTCATAATCGGCCTCCGGTCCACCGATTATATGCCCACAACTAAAAAGCGCGACTGGACGACTCACCAAGGCCGTCCAGCCGCGCTAAATTGCTTCCGGGTCTATGTTTAAATCCGTCTTCGCTTAGATTGACGTATTACTGTGCCGATGCGTTGGCTGGCACTGTGTTAGCAGCCTGCGCTTGGCCAGTGACATCCAGCATGTAGATCTTCACATCGACGCGGCGATTCTCCTTGCGGTCGTCGCGGGTCTTATTGTTCGCGTCCGGAAAATCGCTGCCGACGCCCAGTTCACGAATCGAGCGCAACGGGATGTTGTGTTCCACCGCTAAGTAGTGCACCACGGCGTCCGCACGCTTGCGGCTAAGGTCGCGATTAAAAGCTACGTTGCCGGTTCGGTCTGCAAACCCTTCCACCTCAACGACATAACCCTTCATGCTGGAAAGTTTTTGAACGGCATCATCCAGCTTCGCTTGCTCATCCTTGCTCAAAATGCTCTTTCCAAAGCCGAAGTAGATAGGCGCCGTGCTGATCAACTTGTAGTTATCCAAGTTCTGAATAGTGGTATCCAGCTTGGTTCCCGTCTGTTGAGCCAAGGTAGTCGCGGCTTGGGCCTGCTGTGCGGCCGCAGCGGCAGCAGTGTTGGCTTGCGCGGCACTGGCGGCAGCTTCGGCTGCCTTCTTGCCGGCGTCGGTGGCCTTCTCATCGGCTGTCGCTACCTGCCGGTCCAAATCCCCGATGGACTGGTCGGTTTTAGCTTTGTAGTCGTCAGTCTGCTTTTGCAAAGTACCTAACTGGGCCTGGGTCTGATTAGCCTGGTTCTGAACAGGCGCGATGGCTTCTCGGACGTGCTTCTTTGTCGCGCATCCTACGCTCCCCAACGCCAAGATCGACAAGGCTCCCACAAGGACAGGTGTATTGCGAAGTGACATGAGTCGTTCTCCTTCTCTGGCTACGATAGCACGTCTCCGGCCAAATGCAAACTAATAGTACTTAAGATCCATACGTTCCATCTAGAACGGGCCGAAAGCACTGATTCGTGTAAAATTTTCCTTTCCCTATCCCGTTTTGACACGATTGACAACGGATCGTGATTCGGCTGTCGTGCGTCCTGGACTCCTCGTGCGTTAAATTGGTTCCACGGTGCAAACCTACGATCTGATCGTTATCGGCTCCGGGCCGGCCGGGCAACGCGCGGCCATCCAAGGCTCGAAAATGGGTAAACGCGTGGCTCTGGTGGAGCGCCGCGAAGTGGTTGGCGGCGTCTGCGTCAACACCGGCACCATTCCGAGTAAGACTTTTCGCGAGGCCGTGCTCCACCTCTCCGGCTATTACTACCAGAACATCTATGGCGTGAACTATCGCGTCAAAGACAAGATCACCATGGCGGATCTGGCATTCCGCGTCCAGCACGTGATCAAGACCGAAGTGGACGTGATCCAGGCCCAGTTGTCGCGCAATAACGTCGAGCTCATCCAGGGGATCGCAGGCTTTATCGATCCGCACACTCTACGTGTCACCAATTCACGCCAGGAACAGACCTACTGTTCCGAATTCTTCGTTATCGCGACCGGCACCAAACCCGCGGAAACACCCAAAGTGCCGATCAATGGCCGCAACATCATCGACAGCGACCAGGTGTTGGACATGCCCGAGATCCCCAAATCGCTGATTGTGGTGGGCGGCGGCGTTATCGGCGTCGAGTACACCTGCATGTTCGCGGCTCTGGGTGTGCGCGTCATCCTGGTAGAGAAACGGCCCAGGCTGCTCGAGTTCGCCGACGCGGAGATGGTGGAGGCGCTGTCCTATAACTTGCGCGACCATCGCGTCACCCTGCGGCTGAATGAAGAAGTGGACAGCGTGGAGGAAACGGCCGAAGGCGCCGTGGTGGCCAGGCTGGAGAGTCAGAAGAAGCTCTCGGGCGATGCCCTGTTATATGCGGTGGGCCGGCAAGGGAACATCGATGAGCTCAACCTGACGGCGGCGGGCGTGGAGTCCGATTCGCGCGGGCGCATCAAAGTCGATTGCGAATACCGGACCGCGCAGCCGCACATTTTCGCTGTCGGCGACGTGATCGGATTTCCGAGCCTGGCATCGGTTTCGATGGAACAGGGGCGGATCGCCGCAGCCGGGGCTTTCGGCAAGAAGCTGATCTCCAACCCCGCCAGTTATCCCTACGGGATTTACACCATTCCGGAGATTTCGTTCATCGGTAAGACTGAAGAGCAGCTCACCGACGAAGACGTTCCCTACGAAGTGGGTGTGGCGTATTATCGCGAGATCGCGCGAGGCCAGATCCGGGGCGACACCACCGGACGTCTGAAGATCTGTTTTCATCGCGAGACCAAACAGGTGCTGGGCGTGCACGTCATTGGTGAAGGCGCTTCCGAGTTGCTTCACATCGGCCAGGCAGTTATGATTCTGGGCGGAACCGTGGAGTATTTCGTCGATACCGTTTTCAACTACCCGACATTGGCCGAGTGCTATAAAGCCGCGGCATTCAACGGGCTCAATAAACTGGCGAAGTGGTCGCAATAAAACATGGCTCGGACAATTGGAATTACCACCGCCGAGGAGATCGCCACCGGGCTGGTGGAAGGGCACCAACTGGTCGGCAAACTGCGTGTCTATCAGCAGGGCCCCGAGGACGAACCGCTGCTCAGTCTGCCTCCCGATGGAATTGCGAAGCGTTTCGCCGAGGAGATTCAGGCCGTGGCCGCCGGACAAACGGTGGATGCCATCGGCGTCGGGCTGCCCGGCATCATCAATTGCGGTTTCATTGAAGAGTCGCCCAACCTGCGCCAGCTGAAGGGCGCTCACATGCAGAACCTGGTACGGGATGCGCTGCGCAATTGCGGCATCACTGCTCCCGTTTACGTCTACAACGACGCCGACGTATTGGCGGCTGGCTTGGCAGCAACGCACGGAGTTCTGGATCGCTTCATTCGAGTGTGGACGCTCGGCAACGGCATCGGCTTTGGAGTTTATCCGCGACGCGAAGGAGTCTGGGAAGGCGGCCACGTAGTGGTGTCGCTCGATCCGCGCGAACGCTATTGCGGCTGCGGCGGCGTCGGCCACTTAGAGGGCATCATGGGGCAGCGAGCCATGCGTCTGCGTTTTCTGGATATGGAACCGGATGAAGTGTTCGAGAATGCGCAGAAGCGCGACCAGCGTTGTGTCGAGTTCGTCAAATTGTGGCATCGTGCACTGGCAGCCGCAACGGCCAATTCGATTCACTTGGCCGGCCCGGGAAAATTTTTCATTTCCGGATTCAACGCCAGGCACCTGGATCTCAATCTCCTGCATCAATACGTGCACGAGATGGTAAAGATGAGCCCGCTGCAAAGCTACGGCTTTGAGGTGGTTCCGAGCAGCGACGTCAATGGCGTGATCGGTGCGGCAGTCAGCGCGGGACAAAACGCGACGGCCTAAGTACCAACAGAGGTACGCTACACTCTAATTTCGATGCGCAAGCAAATCTCTCCTGCCACCAGCGTGAGTGGCGCGGTCCAGCTGCCCGGCGACAAATCCATCTCCCACCGCTATGCCATGCTGGCGTCCATCGCCGAAGGCGCGACCAAAATATCGAACTATTCGACCGGCGCCGATTGCCAATCGACGCTCGCGTGTATGCGAGCTCTGGGCGCGGAAAACGAAACGCACGACGGGATCCTGTGCATCCATGGCCGCGGTTTGGACGGATTGCACCAGCCCGCCGCTGCGCTCGACGCGGGCAACTCGGGCTCCACCATCCGAATGCTCTCCGGCATCCTCGCCGCGCAACCATTTGCAACCACCATCGGCGGCGACGAATCTTTGTCTAGGCGTCCCATGGAGCGGATTATGAAGCCGCTGTCGCAGATGGGAGCGCGCATCGAAGCGCGCGAGAATCGTTTTCCACCGTTGACGATTCATGGAGGCAAGCTCCATCCGATCGAATACACGCTGCCGGTGGCGAGCGCGCAAGTGAAGAGTTGCGTTCTTCTTGCGGGACTGTACGCCAACGGGCGAACTACCGTCCATGAGCCGCTGCGCACCCGCGACCACACCGAGCTGGCATTGCGCGAATTCGGCGCGGACGTGGATGTCGACCGGCTCTCCATCAGCGTAACTGGCCGCCCGCGACTGGAAGGTCGCGAGCTTCGCGTTCCCGGCGATCTTTCGTCCGCCGCGTTTTTTCTGGTTGCCGCGCTGATTGTTCGCGAGTCCAACCTCACCATTCACGGCGTTGGACTGAACCCCACCCGCTCCGCGCTGCTCGATTTCCTGGCCGAGATGGGCGCGCAAATTAGAATCCTGGACGTGAGTTCGTCCGGTGGCGAGTTAATCGGCGACGTACTGATCCGCAAGTCGCGCATTCAAGGCGGAGTGCTCGAAAAAGCCCGCACTGCCGCGCTGATCGACGAAATTCCAGTGCTGGCCGTATTGGGCGCCGCCAGCGAGCAAGGTCTGATCGTGCGCGATGCTTCCGAATTGCGCGTGAAAGAGACAGACCGGATCGCGACCATCGCCGAAAACTTCCGGCGCATGGGTCTCAAGATCGAGCTTTCCAAGGACGGCTTCGAAGTTCCCGGCCGCCAGCAATTTCATGCCGCGGAAGTGGACTCGTTTGGCGATCACCGCATCGCGATGGCCTTCTCCATCGCCGCGCTTGCCGCCGACGGGCCTTGCACCGTTTTGGGCGCGGATGCCGCCTCCGTGTCTTTCCCCGAATTTTTCGATACACTACAGCGAGTCGCGGAGTAAATATCCGAATGGCTGTCGCCGATCTAACGCTGGAAGGTTTGGTTCATGATCTGAACAACGTGTTTCAGACCATCGCGGAAAGCGCGGAGCTGTTGGAAGAGGATCCTCGCTGGGAGAAGCTGGCCCACACGCTGCAGCGCAGCGCCGGACGCGGCCATCGCATCGCCCACAGCATTCTCGAAACCAATCGCACCGCCATCGAACTCGCCCCAATTATCGAAAATGCATCTCTATTCTGTCAGGATTATCTGGAATGCGCTAACCGTCCGAAGATGGACTTTTCGTCCGAGATCGACGCTGACTTTCGCCTGAAAGGCGATGGAGCCGGATGGGAGCGCGTTTTTGTGAATCTCTTCCTGAATTCGGCACAGGCCGGCGCGAAGAACATTCGCATTCGCGCGCACAGCACGGAAATCGTGGTCAGCGACGATGGTCCGGGCATTTCGCTGGAATTGCTCCCCACAATCTTTAACCCGCGCGTGTCCACCAAGTCGATCATTTCGGGCCTGGGGCTCTACGTGGTGCAATCCATCGTCGAGCAGAATGGCGGCTCGGTGATGGCTGCGAATGGCCTTTCCGGTGGCGCGATCTTCACTTTAAGTCTCTAACGTTCGCTCGTTCGCCTTCGCCAGCCCGGTAAGCCTCGTCCAAGATCTCCACCACGTGCGCCACGCGCTGACCTTTGCCAAACCTTCGCACGCCCTCCCTGAGTTGCAGCATGCATCCTGGATTCGAGGCCGCAATCACCGGTGCGCCCGTCGCATTCACGCTGTCCATCTTTTTCTTCAACAGCGCCATCGCCATCCCCGTATGAACCACGTTGTAGATTCCCGCGCTGCCGCAGCACAGATCCGAGAGTTGCATCTCACGAAGCTCCAACCCCGGAATGGACGCCAGTAGTTTCCTGGGTGCGGACCGAATCTTTTGGCCATGCGCCAAGTGACAGGAATCCTGATAGGTGACCGTGAGTGGAACCACACGCATCGGCGGATTCAGCTCGATGGAAGCCAGAAACTCATTCACGTCCTTCACCGACGCCGAAAACCGCCGGGCCTTCTCGGCATAGTCCGGATCATGCTCCAGCAGCTCCCCGTATTCCTTCAGTGTCGACCCACAGCCGCCCGCGTTGGTGATGATCGCGTCATACCCTCCATCCACCAGCGCATCGATGTTCCGCCGAGCCAGCTTGCGCGCTTCGTCCCGGATCCCCGCGTGCACGTGTAGCGCGCCGCAACAACCCTGGCTTGCCGGGATCGTGATTTCACATCCATTCTTCTGCAACACGCGCACCGTCGCTTCATTCAGACGCGCGAAACTGAGATTCGCAATACAGCCGCCGAGAAAGGCCACGCGATGCCGCTGTTCTCCTTCAGCCTGCAGCGTCTTGCCGTAGTAAGCGAAGAAAAACGGCGTTTCGATCTCCGGCGCCAAAGCCTCCACCTCGCGAAGCCGCGCCGGAAGAAATCCGGGCAGCGCCGCCAGCCGCTTCAAACCGCTCGCCTGATAAAGTTTCAACAACGCTCCGGCGATTTCGAGATTCCGCCTCGACGGAAGCAGCTTGCGAAAAACCATCCAGCGCAGTAGTCGTTCCCGCCACGGACGCCGGATCTTGTCTTCTATTTCTGCGCGCGCTGCTTCCACCAACCGTCCATATTCCACGCCCGACGGACAGGCTGTCTCGCATCCCCGGCACGCCAGACAAAGGTCGATGTGCTCGATGTAAGACGGGCTGATCGGAGCGCCGCCCGCAACTTGCACCATTTGATAGATGCGGCCGCGCGGCGAATCCATTTCTACGTGCAGTTCGCGATACGTGGGGCAGGCGTTCAGGCACAGTCCGCAATGCACGCAGCGGTCGAGATCGGATTGTTGCGGTTTATCGAATGCGGTAATGTCAGATGCGGCCATACAACCTGCCGCGATTCAAAAGACCTTGCGGATCGAACATTTCCTTGATCTTCTTCATCATCGCAAAATCGCTTCCTTGCCGAGGCCACAGAGGGGTATTGTGGAGCCCGGCTTTTTCGCGGAACTCGGGGGGCGCGAACTCAACCACGCTCGTGCCTACCTGCGGATGACGCAGTGCATCGTTTAGATCGGTGGCCTGCTCGAAGTACCCATAGCAAACCCCTGACCCGGCGCGCGCCGAGGCCTGTGCCGGCAATGATTCCAGTACCCTTCCCACATCGCTGAGCACACACGAAACGCGCAATACGGCGCCATTCTCGTGCGTCCTTAGAAACTGCGGCGTCGCTTCGCGAATACCTCGCCACAGCGTTTCCTCCTCGGCGCCTTCCAACACTCGCATGCGCGACAGCTCGCGCGAATAGCGATCCAGAACCGTAGCACTTCCGCCCGCCTGAATCGCAAGCTGATAGCTTCCACCGTTCTTCACGATATCGATCGCCGCCGGCTGCAGCCTGCCCTTCAGCACCTCATCACGCGCAGCCATCACGTCCGCGATTTTGTTGAAGTCCTGAACGAACGTGCGCGTTCCCGCTGGCATTGGATAGAGACGAAAATTCAACGTCGCAATCGCGGCCAGTGTCCCGAACGATCCGATCATCAGCTTGCCCATGTCCAGCCCCGCGACATTTTTCACCACCATGCCCCCAGTCCGGACCAGCTTGCCTTCCAGCGTGGCAAAGGTCATGCCGATCACCATATCGCGCGCGCTGCCATACAGCCGCCTGCGCGGCCCGCAAGTATTGGCCGCCACGATGCCCGCCATCGTTGCTCTGCTGGAAAGCGTGGTGCGATCGGAAAACGGAGGATCCAGTGGGATCATCTGCCGGTGCTCCGCCAAAATGCGGCTCAGTTCGCAATACAAAATGCCCGCCCCAACGCTGATCGTCAGATCGCGGGGTTCGTATTCGAGAACTTTGTTGAGCCCCGCCGTGGAGATAGTGACGTCGGACGGCGCGATAGGGCCGCCCATTCGTCCCTTGGTGCAATGTCCCAGCAGCGTGATCCGCTGGTTTCGCGAGCCCGCCTCGGCCAGAGACTCCGCAAGTTCCTCTGGGCTGCCCGGAACAATGGTCATGAACTAGCTATCGTATCAGCCGCTATCGCCTCTGCGAGAATAGACCTTCGTGCCGCTCCAGAATCCGATTGGCTTTGGCGTGAGCGATTTTGTCGAACTCGCGCTGGCCGCCTTCCTGTTTGTGCTGGTGCTCGTTTCGCGCCCCTGGATTGAACCTTTCGCACGCAGGCTGGCGCCGAAGACTGGCTGGTGCATGTTGCTGCTGGCGTTGCTTCCCGTCGTGCTTCGCCTGGCGATGTTGCCTCATCATCCGGTTCCCTCGCCCGATGTTTACGACGAATTCGGCCACTTATTGGTCGCCGATACGCTGCTGCACTTGCGCCTCGCCAATCCGCCGCACCCGCTGCATCAATTCTTCGAGACATTTTTTGTTTTGCAAACGCCCGCATACGCATCCATTTATCCCATCGGCCCAGGCCTTGTGTTAGCCATCGGCCGCGCGATCTTTGGCATCTCTTGGGCCGGCGTGCTGCTGTCCACCGCAGCGATGTGTGCGCTCTGTTATTGGATGTTGCGCGGCTGGACGACACCCGGCTGGGCGCTCGCGGGGGGCGTGCTCGCGGTCATGGAATTCGGGCCGCTCAATCAATGGATGAACAGCTATTGGGGCGGCTCGTTCGCGGCGATAGCGGGATGCCTGGTGTTTGGCGCGCTGCCCCGTCTGCGGGCGGAAGCGAGCGCGCGCTACGGTGTATTGCTGGGTTTAGGCATTAGTTTGCACTGGCTCACTCGGCCATACGAAACCATCTTCCTGGCGCTGAGCGTGCTGTTATTTCTCCTGCCAGTTTGGCGGTCGCTCGCAAAGCCTGCATTGGCCGCCGCGATCGTCTTACTCCCGGCCATCGCGCTCTCCCTGCTCCAAAATAAGCAGGTCACCGGCAGTTGGACCACTCTTCCTTACTCGCTGAGCCGCTACCAATATGGCGTTCCCGCGGCATTCACCTGGCAGACGAATCCACAGCCTCATCAGGAACTCACGCGCGAGCAGCAGATGCAGTACAAAATGCAGAATTCCTTCCGGTCCAGCGGACCCGAAACCATCCAGAGTTACCTATTCCGCCTCGAATATCGCGTGCGATTCTACCGCTTCTTTTTTCTTGCACCGCTGTACGTCGCACTCCCGTTCTTCTTCGCAAGCCTTCGCCAGTTTCGCTTTCTCTGGCTTGCGCTGACCCTCTTGATCTTCGCGCTCGGCGTCAATTTCTATCCGTTCTTCGAAGTGCATTACCTCGGCGCGCTGACGTGTCTCTTCGTACTCGTCAGCGTAACTGCGCTCCATCGGCTCAATCCAGATGCCGCCCGCCTGATCCTTTTCCTGTGCCTCGCCCACTTCTTGTTCTTTTATGGACGCAGCTTCCTCGAACGCTCCGGTCCTGACGGCCGTGCGGCCATCAACCAACAACTCGCGCAATCGCCCGGCAAGCAATTGGTGTTCGTACGTTACCGGCCGCAACACATTTTCCAGAACGAATGGGTGTACAACGCCGCGGATATCGACCATGCGCGCGTTGTGTGGGCGCGCGATCTCGGCTCTTCGGAGGACCAAAAGCTTTTGCATTATTATCCGGACCGCACGGCCTGGCTGCTGGAGCCGGACGCTCTTCCGCCCACGCTGAGCCCCTACCAAGCCGAAGCGGAGCCGCCGAAACCAACGCCCCCTCCGGCCCCTACCAAGACCCCACCCCTGCGCTTCGAACAGGTTCACTAACCCATGGACGTCTTTCACGTGTTGCGGTTGGGCTTCAGCGCGAGCGATTTTATCGAACTCTTCGTGACGCTTGTCTTGGTGATCCTCGCTCTGGCGTGTCGGCCTTGGGTCGAGCCTTATGGCCTGCGTCTCGCCCAGAAGGCCGGGTGGTGCATGGCGCTTCTTGCCTTGCTTCCCGTCGCGCTCCGCCTTGCGCTGCTTCCTCAATATCCAATTCCATCGGCCAACGTTTCAGACGATTTCAGCTATCTCCTGATCGCCGACACCCTGCGCCATTTGCGGCTGGCGAATTCCATGCACCCGCTGCACCAGTTCTTCGAGACGTTCTTCGTGTTACAGCAACCCACGTACGCTTCCATCTTTCCGCTCGGCCAAGGCCTGATTCTCGCTATCGGCTGGACGCTGTTCGGCCACCCTTGGGCGGGAGTGGCTCTGAGCATCGGCGGACTCTGCGCGCTGTGCTACTGGATGTTGCGCGCCTGGACCACTCCCGGATGGGCGCTCGTTGGTGGATTGCTAGCCGTCATCGAGTTTGGCCCGCTCAGCCAATGGATGAATAGCTATTGGGGCGGCGCTGTCTCAGCCTGCGCCGGATGCCTGGTGTTTGGATCGCTGCCTCGTTTGCGCGATTCGGCACATCGGCGCGATGCGGTCTTCTTGGGACTCGGCCTGGCGCTGCAACTACTCACCCGGCCCTATGAGTCGATCTTCTTGCTCTTGAGCGTGGTTCTATTTTTCTTGACGGATTTGCGAACGCTGGCACGTGCCTCCGCCGTCGCGGCGCTGGTCGTTGCTCCCGCCATCGGGCTCATGCTGCTCCAGAACAAACAGCTCACGGGCCAGTGGACGACGCTTCCGTACACCCTGAGCCAGTATCAATACGGCGTCCCCACCTCATTTACCGTGCAGCCCATCCCCACGCCGCACCAGCCGTTGACGCGCGAGCAACAGCTCGACTACGACACGCAATCGGAAGTGCACGGCCCCGGCACGGACTCATTCGCCGGTTATTGGCAGCGTTGGGCCAGCCGACTCCGCTTCTACCGTTTCTTCCTTCTCGCGCCACTTTATCTGGCTTTGCCGACGTTTCTGCTGAGGTTGCGCGAATACCGGTTCGCGTGGGTTATCCTGACGATCGTCACTTTCAGCCTGGGAACAAACTTCTATCCCTACTTCTACACCCACTACATTGCGGTCTTGACTTGTTTGTTCGTATTGCTCGGTGTTGCTGGATTAGATCGCCTCAGCGGTTGGAATGAACAAGCCGCGCACGTTCTGCTATTTCTCTGCGCAGCCCATTTCCTCTTCTGGTACGGACTCCACGCCTCGCGCGACAGCGATCTCTACACTGCCATGACGCCATTCGAAACCTGGGACGCCATCAATCATGGAGATCCCCAGGGTCGCATCGCCATCCGCCGGCAACTCGACACCGTTCCCGGCCAACAATTGGTTTTTGTGCGCTATTGGCCGCAGCACCAGTTTCAGGAATGGGTTCACAACGGCGCCGACATCGATCATGCACGTATTGTCTGGGCTCGCGACCTCGGCGCCGAAGAAAATCAAAAGCTGCTGCGCTATTATCCGGCTCGCACTGCCTGGTTGCTGGAGCCGGACGCGCATCCCCCGCGACTGCGATCGTATCCGCGCTGATCGATGCAAATCGAGTTACCAGCCGGTCTGCGCCATACGGTCCAGGATGATACCGCTGTATTCGTTCATTCGCTCGGGTTTTCGCTTGAGAGGCGCGGGAATGATGGCGGCCAACCGCGCCGATTGTTCGCGCGTCAAATTCGACGCCTTGGTGTGATAGTAGTGTTCCGACGCAGCCTCCGCTCCGTAGATTCCCGGCCCCCACTCGATGACATTGAGGTACAACTCCAGAATTCTGTCTTTCGTCAAAAGCGCCTCCACCACCGGCACCAGGGAAGACTCCACGCCCTTGCGAACAAAAGAGCGCTCGGTTGTTAAAAACAGATTCTTGACCAATTGTTGCGTAATCGTCGAACCTCCCCGCCCCATGCGCTCCCGCTTGACGTCGTCTTCTATAACTTTTTGCATCTCGATCCAGTCGAATCCGTGGTGCTGGCGAAAGCGCCCGTCCTCTGCCGCCACCACCGCATGTTGCAAGTTGGGGGAAAGGTCCGCCAGCGGAACGAATTCGTAGCGCTTCTTGTAAACGCGATGTTCGCGAAGCGCCTGGGCGCGGCGCTCCATCTGCACGGTAGTAGTCCAAGGATCAATCCAGCGCAGCAAAACGATACCGATGCAGCATAAGCCATATAGCCCGACAAACAACGATACGGTTCCAACGACAACTTTCCGCAGCCACTTCCGCCTCGATTTCATTTCCCTACCAATCTCGCACGAAGCACATTGTTATGATCGGACTTCCTTATGTCTACCGTGTCCCATTTAGAGTGCAGCGTTTGCGGACGGCGTCGTAAAGCTGGCGCCATTCATACCCTCTGCGAATGCGGCGGACCGCTTCTCGCCCGCTACGATCTCGAAAAAGCCAAATCGAATTGGACACGCGAGTCGCTTGCAAACGCTCCCGCATCCATGTGGCGCTATGCTCCTCTGCTCCCTGTCTCCGATCCGAAACACATCGTCTCGCTAGGCGAAGGCATGACGCCGTTGTTGAAAACGTCCCGTCTCGGCTCAACGCTGGGAGCGAACGATCTTTGGGTAAAGGATGAAGGCATCAACCCCACCGGCTCCTTCAAGGCACGCGGCCTATCGTGCGCCATTTCGATGTGCGTGGAACTCGGCATCTCCAAGGTCGCCATCGCGTCCGCCGGTAACGCCGGGAGCGCGCTCGCGGGCTATGCCGCCGCAGCCGGGTTGGAAGCGCACATCTTCATGCCACGCGACATCCCGCAATCCAACTACACCGAGTGCCGCGCCTACGGAGCGCACGTCACGCTGGTCGATGGACTCATCAGCGATTGCGCACGTATCATCGCCGAGCGGAAGGACGCCGAAGGATGGTTCGATATCAGCACGCTCAAAGAACCGTATCGCATCGAAGGCAAGAAGACCATGGGTTACGAAGTGGCCGAGCAGTTCGCCTGGACCTTGCCCGGCGCCATCTTCTATCCCACCGGCGGCGGCGTTGGCTTGATCGGTATGTGGAAGGCTTTCGACGAATTGGAAGCGCTGGGTTGGATCTCAAACGCGCGCCCTAAAATGATCGCCGTGCAGGCCGCCGGTTGCCAGCCCGTGGTGCGAGCGTTCGAGAGCGGTGAATCGAAGAGTACGTTCTGGGAAAACGCGCACACCGTCGCGGCAGGGTTGCGGGTGCCAAAACCGCTGGGCGACGCGCTCTCGCTAACCGCCATCCGCGCGAGCCATGGAACCGCTATCGCAGTCAGTGATGAAGAACTTCTCGACGCCAGCCTCCAACTCGCCACTGCTACCGGCATTTTCCCCGCGCCCGAAGGAGGCGCATGCGTGGCCGCGCTGAAAAAGCTTCTTTCCAACGGTTTTCTTAAGCCGGAAGAGCGTATTGTCCTTTACAACACCGGAACCGGTTTGAAATACCTGGAGGCATTTTCCACTCGATTTCCCCGAACTTCGCGCTCCGAGCAGGACAAACTTGGAGGCTTGATCACGCCTCGATAGCCCACAGAATCGCGGGCGCACCTGATTACACAAGCTCGCCTGCGGCTTCGTTGTGGGCGACTGAACTGTCGTATAGTGGCCCTTTCGGGCCATTTGCTTTTGACACTGCCGCTTGACTTTTGGCACACTAAAGGGTGTTATGGGAGTCAGCCCTTCCTCCCGGCTTCGGCCCTGCTGGTGTTTCGAGTCCGTGGTCGCGAACCTGCCTCTACAGATGCCTCTCAATAAATGATGTCAAGGAGTCTGGTCAATGAAACTATTTGTGGGGAATCTACCCTATGCGGCTACTGAAGCCGACTTAACGGATTTCTTCTCCCAAGCGGGTGTCGCCGTGGATAGCGTGAACGTGATGCGTGATCGTTTTACCGGCGAGGCTCGCGGGTTCGGCTTCGTTGAGATAAACGACGATACCGCTGCTAACCGTGCCGTGGAAGCGTGCAATGGCCGCGACCTGATGGGCCGTGCACTCGTTGTCAACGAAGCCCGTCCCATGGTTCCCCGCGAAGGCGGCGGTGGTGGACGTGGTCCTGGTGGTGGCGGCGGACGCGAGCGCCGCGGTGGCCGGCCCGGCCGGTAGCGCCTCGATCAACCTTCCAGCATTTTCGCGATGGCGTCCGCGTCGTTCGGTACGACTATGGGACGATTACCCAGTTTTGCGTCGATCTTCCTGCCATTGGGATCTTCCAACTGGCCCGTGTGATAGCGGTAGATGTAGTCCGGATCTTTCAGAACGTTTCCCGTCAGAACCGCAACCACGTCTTCGTCCGCCCGGATCGTTCCCGCCTCGGTGAGCTTGCGAATCCCCGCCAGTGTTGCGGCGGAAGCCGGTTCACAACCGATTCCACATTGTCCGATCACCGCCTTCGCGTCCGCGATTTCCTGCTCGCTCACTTTCTCTACCGTGCCGTTGGTGACCGTCACCTCGTGCAGCGCTTTGGGCCAGGAAACCGGATCGCCGATCTTGATTGCAGTAGCCAAGGTTTGGGGGTCGCGAACCGCGTGGAATTCACCCTTCGTCTTCATAAACTCATAAAACGGAGCGGCGCCTTCCGCCTGGATCACAGCCAGTCGCGGGATCTTCCGGATGAAGCCGAACTGGCACAATTCGCGCAGCGCTTTTCCGAACGCCGACGTATTGCCGAGATTGCCGCCGGGCAACACAATCCAGTCCGGCGGATTCCAATCGCGCTGGTCCAGCATTTCGAAGACGATCGTCTTCTGGCCTTCAATACGAAACGGATTAATGGAATTGAGCAGATAAATCCCCAGCCGGTCGGCAAGCACGCGCACCAGAGCCAGGATCTGATCGAAATTAGCCTCCACCTGGAAAGTGCGCGCGCCGTACTCCAAAGCCTGCGCCAGCTTGCCGTAGGAAATATTGCCGTGCGGAATGAAGACGATCGAATCCAGCCCCGCTGCGCTCGCGTATGCGGCCATCGACGCGGACGTGTTGCCGGTGGAGACGCACGCCACACGTTGACGGTCTAGCCGAATGGCTTGCGTTACGCCGCACGTCATGCCGTTGTCTTTGAACGATCCGGTCGGGTTGAATCCCTGATGCTTGAACGTCAGGTGATCCAATCCTCCGTATCGCGCCGCGCGCGGCGCCTCCAGTAACGGCGTGTTACCCTCCCGAAGCGACACCACTTGATGGTGATGGCCATCGAAGGGCAGCAGTTCGCGGTAGCGCCACACTCCGCTCTGCTCCAGCAAGTCGTTCGATGTACGTCGCGTGCGCCAAACCTTTTTCAACATCTCCGTTTCCGCACGCCCTTCGGTGAAAACCACTTCCAGCAGGCCTCCACAATCCGGGCAATTGTAGATGGCTTCATCAATCGGAAAGCGCGCGCGGCAATGCTGCTCGAAACACCCCAACTCAGCTAGCATGATTAAAGTATCCCCAATATGGTCTCGGTTTGTCTTGAGAATGGCAAGGTCCTTGTGCGCAGCCAGTCGCGGTCGCGCCGTCCCGAAGGATTCGCACTAATCCGCTTGCTCTATGGGGGAATCTGCAACACCGACATTGAACTGCAGCGTGGCTACTACGGCTTCCACGGGACACCCGGACATGAATTTGTAGGCGAAGTGGTGGAGTCCGACGATCGCCGCTGGGTGGGCCAGCGCGTGGTGGGCGAGATCAATCTGGCCTGCGGAAAGTGCGAGTGGTGCGCGCGCGGCCTGGGTCGCCATTGTCCCAAGCGAACGGTGCTCGGCATCGTGAAACAGCCCGGCGCGTTTCGCGAATTCCTGACGCTGCCCGAGAAAAATCTGCGGCGGGTGCCGCGCGAGATTCCGTCCCAGGAAGCCGTGTTCGTTGAGCCGTTAGCCGCGGCCTGCGAAATGTTGGACCAGGTTCGCATCCCTCACGGCGCGCCCGTTGCTGTGCTCGGCGATGGCAAGCTCGGATTGCTGGCCAGCCAGGTTCTGCAGGCGCATGGCGCTCAAGTACACCAATATGGCCGCCACAAGGAAAAACTGCGAATAGCCGAGTGGTCTGGTGTCAGCACCGAAATCGCGAAGAAGTTGCCGGTGGCCAGATACGAATTCGTGGTGGAAGCGACGGGATCGGCCGAAGGCCTCAAGCAGGCTGTCCAAATGACGCAGCCGCGCGGTACCGTGGTAATGAAATCCACTGTTCACGGATTGGTATCCATTGACTCGGCGCCTGTGATCGTCAATGAAATCACACTGATCGGCTCGCGCTGCGGCCGCTTCGAGCCGGCTCTACGGCTGCTCGCTCAGCGGAAGGTCCGCGTGGATGCGATGATATCGGAGGTGCTTCCCTTGAAGAGTGCGGCGAAAGCATTCAGAGATGCGGCCAAAACAGGAGTTTTAAAGGTTCTCCTTCATGATTAAATTTCTAATCCTATGCGGCCTCGTGCCCGCTGTTCTTAGCGCTGCCGAGCAAACTCCGGAATACGGCTATGAGGTAATCCACACATACCCGCACGATTCCACCGCCTTCACTCAGGGCTTGGAATACCATGGCGGATATTTGTACGAAGGTACGGGACTGAACGGCCGCTCCACGGTGCGGAAAGTGAAACTCGAGACTGGACAGGTTGTACAGCGGGTCGAAGTGGATCCGTTCTATTTCGGTCAAGGCATCACCGTCCTGAACCAGCAGATCTTTGAGCTCACCTGGAAAACGCAGACCGGCTTCGTTTATAGCCAAGCCACATTCCGCAAGAAGCAAACCTTCAACTACCCTGGCGAAGGCTGGGGGCTTGCCAATGACGGCCGGAACATTTACATGAGCGACGGAACCGATCAAATCCGCGTTTGGGATCCGCTCACGTTGCAGGAAAAGCGGCGCATCATGGTTCGAGATCATGACGAGCCGGTGATGAATCTGAACGAGCTGGAATGGGTGCGGGGCGAGATTTACGCCAATGTCTGGTTAACGGAACGCGTCGCGCGTATTTCGCCTATGGACGGGCGTGTGCTCGGATGGATCGATCTCACAAACATTTTGCCGGCCGCCGATCACAAGAAGGATACCGACATTTTGAACGGAATCGCGTATGACGCTTTAGGCAAGCGGCTGTTTGTTACAGGAAAACTCTGGCCCAAGCTGTTCGAGATCAAAGTGGTTCCGAAGACGCCCCCCCAATGAAGAAGACGCGACCCCAATGAATAGATTTCGAATCGTATGTGGACTCCTGGTCACCGTACTCAGCGCTGCCGCTCAGACGCCCGAATACGGCTATCGAGTGATCCACTCGTACCCGCACGATCCGAATGCGTTCACGGAAGGTTTGGAGTATCGAGCGGGATTTTTATATGAAAGCACTGGACTAAAGGGCCGCTCCTGGCTGCGCAAGGAGAAGCTCGAGACCGGGCAGGTTTTGCAACAGATCGATCTCGATCCCCAATATTTCGGGGAAGGAATCACGGTTATCAACCAGCAGATTGTGCGGCTCACCTGGCAAACGAACATCGGCTTCGTATACCACCAAGCCAGTTTCGGCCTGCTTCGAACCTTTAACTATCCTGGGGAAGGCTGGGCGCTCACCAACGATGGCCAGAATATCTACATGGACGATGGCACGGCGCAGATTCGCGTCTGGGATCCACTCACGCTCCAGGAAAAGCGCCGCATCACCGTTCACGATCATGGCCAACCGATCACCAATGTGAATGAGCTCGAGTGGGTGCGCGGTGAAATCTACGCCAACATCTGGCAAAAGGACGTCATCGCGCGCATTTCACCGGTGGACGGCCGCGTTTTGGGATGGATCGATCTTACGGGCATCCTGCCAGCCGCCGAACGCACGGGCCAGGAGGATGTTTTAAACGGAATAGCCTACGATGTTTTGGGCGATCGCCTGTTCGTCACTGGTAAGCAATGGCCCAAGCTGTTCGAGATCAAAGTAGTGCCACTTCATCGCAAGAACCGGTGAACCCGGTCTTTCAACTTCGCGTACCAGGGGACCTTCGCTGTAGTCTGGTCGGACGCGTTTCCACTGGACGCTAACTGCGGCGTATCCGTCTTCGCCCCTGGATCGTAAAGCTCCCGGTTCACCATATGGATTCGATAGCTGTCGAACGAATACGTTTTGCGGTAGAGATGCCCGTCCACGCCTTCCACCACCACCGAGAAACTCGGCTCTGAGCCCGCATTGGTCACACGGACCGGATAGTGTCCCACCACGTTTCGTTCAATGTAGGCCGTCTCGTATCGATGATGCTTCAAGCTCCAGACAAACACACGGAAACTGTCAAACTCGTACGGCTTTCCGCCTTTAATAATTGTGGTCCAGAGCCAGTTGTTCTTCATGGAGCCGTCATCGTTTACCTGACCCAGCGGGAAATACGAAGTAATGCGATGACCTTCGGCATATTGCGCCACCTCGTCGGGAATCGCCATGCTCAACGGGCGCGTCAACACCCATCCCACTTTTCCGTCTTGCGTCCGCACCAGATTCCAATCGTCCATCGGAACCTCGACAGGCGGCGGCGCAGGCGCAGCAGCGGGCGTCGGAGGCGGCTCTGGCTCAGGTTTGGGCACCGAAAGGGCCAGCCAATTACTAGGAAGCTTCGGCGCGGGCGGGCGAGGCGGCGGCCCCACCCTGGTCTGCGCGGGCTTCGGCTTGGGCTTCTTGCGAATGGGAGCCGGCTTTACCGGCATCTGGATCGAAGCCTCGTCGTGTTGCACTCGCGGCGTCAGCTTGTGAGCCAGCACATCCACTTTGGCGTTCTCCGGAATCTGCCCGAAGCTGGGAGAAGTCCGGCTCGGCTCAGTGTGCATGTTCAGCGACTCAAACACGGTAGCCTGCCCCTGCGACTGAGAGCGCGAAGCATTCCGCGCCATATCGCGAAGCGCGGCCATTTGTTCCGGAGTGAGAAGCTGCCGCATATCGGTCCAGCCCTGGACGCCCTGCTCGGTCCGAACCTTTACCAGCCGGTGTCGTGCCTCAATGATCGAAAGTTTGTCGCCGTGCTTGACGGTAGCGGAAATGGCCGACTTCAGCGCTAATTCCTGCCGCAAATTGAGCGTGCTTGGACCGACGTAAGCGTCGCCGAGCGAATCGACGGGGCGCGGCTTATCGGTACAGGAAACAAGGAGGGCAACGAGGCAAAAACAAAGTACAGCGCGAGTCAGTGTCACGAGCGCGGTTCTGTTGCTAGTGTATCAGTAATGCCCGATGAAGTTGTTCGTTCGCAAGTTGAATTTTATTGCCCGCGCTGTCACACGGCCGTAACCGATCCCTTAGTCTGCGGCGATTGCGCGGCTATCATTTGCCGGATTTGCGGCGCGCCGTTGGAGCGGATCGACGAGCTGGGAATCGGATGACTCTAAGGTACCCAGGTCCGCAGAAACTTCACCGGATTCGCGGGCTCAATATCGAAAGGCTGCCCGCCCGGAAGGATCAGCCAAGCTTCGCCTTCGCGGAACGGCTGGCCCGCGATGGTTCCCATCCCGCTAACGAAAATCACAACGTGAAAGCGCTGCGGTTCCGGTTTGTACAACAGCTTCGATGTAGTGCGTGCAAGCTCCGTGTGGAAGTATTCGCAGTCAATGGGGAGCATCACGGACTTCGGTGCAATGGCATCCGTAAATGCAACCTGAATCGCTTTGTCCAAATGAAGCTCGCGCGGCCGTCCGTAATCGTAGAGCCGATAGGTGATATCGGAATGCTGCTGGATTTCGCACAATGCGAGCCCACCGCCGATGGCGTGGACGGTACCCGCCGGGATGAAGAACGCATCGCCGGCTTGAACTTCCAGCCAATTGAGCAAGCGATCGATCTCGCCGCTTAACGCAGACTCGCGCAACCGCTCCGCGCTGATGGATTCGCGAAAACCGATGGCGATGCGCGCACCCGGATCCGCCCGCATCACGTACCACATCTCAGTTTTGCCGCGAGAATCTTCCTGCGCCTGAGCAAAAGCGTCGTTGGGATGGACCTGCACGGAAAGACGCGCGGAGGTGAACACAAACTTCACCAGCAACGGCAAGTCGGCCTCAAACCACACTTCACCGATCTTCTTTTCAGAATTCGGATACCAGGGCAAGAGTTCCGACGCTCCCCACACTTTCTCGAGGAACCGGGTGGGCAGCCGGATGGGTCCGCTGTCGGTCATTTGTCTATCGTTCGGTGATAAAGCGGGCGATCCGATCGAGGCCGCGTTCCAGTTCTTTCATCGAGGTGGCATACGAAATGCGCACGTGTTCGGTGGTTCCGAAGGCTTCACCGGGCACCACGGCTACGTGAGCCTCCGACAAAAGCTTCTCCGAGAACTGCAGCGCCGACGTAATGCCGTTGCGGAAACCCACCGACACATTCGGGTAAGCGTAAAACGCTCCGCGAGGCTCGGCGATCTTTACTCCCGGAATAGAGCGCAGGCGCTGCACCACAAAATCACGCCGCTTGCGATATTCGGCGAGCATGATCGGAATGGAATCCTGCGGCCCGCGCAACGCCTCGATGGCCGCCTTTTGCGCGATGGATGTCGGATTGGAGGTGGTGTGGCTTTGCAGCTTCAGCATCGCGTCGATCAGCGGTTTGGGCGCCAGGGCGAAACCGACGCGCCAGCCAGTCATGGCGTAGGTTTTTGAGAGCGAACCGGCAATCACGACGTTCTCTTTCGCGCCGGGCATTGCAGCGATCGAGAATGGCTCGCTGTCATAGAGAAAGCGGCAATAGCATTCGTCGGTCATCAACTGGACGCCGCGCCTCACCGCCAGATGATAGATCTTCTCGAAATCTTCGCGGCTCAGGACGCCGCCACTCGGATTGCAGGGCGAGTTAATGATCAGCAGCTTGGTCTTGTTGGTGATCTTGCGCGCGATGTCGTCGGCGGTGAAGGTGAAGCCATTCGCCTCGTCGCTTTCGACAAAAACGCACTTGCCGCCCGCGTAGTTCACGACGTCTTTGTACGTCACCCAGTAAGGAACGGGAATGATGACCTCGTCGCCCTCCTGAATGAGCGCCTGCATAAAATTGAAAATCGCGTGCTTGCCGCCCACGGTGATTAAACACTCGGCCGGCGTATAAGCGGTGCCGTAATCGTCATGATGGCGCGCGCAAACCGCCTGTTTCAGTTCGACGGTTCCGCCGGTGGGCGTGTACTTGGTGAAATTAGCGTCGATGGCTGCGATGGCCGCCTTCTTGATGTTGTCCGGCGTCGGGAAATCGGGCTCACCGGCGCCAAAATCCACGATGTCGACGCCTTCGCGGCGAAGCTTGTCGGCATCGGCGGCAACTTTCATGGTGGAGGACTCGCTGATGAGCGAGATACGGTGGGCTAGATGCAAGGTGGGTGTCATGAATAGAGTTACTCTTCTCCGGTTTCTTCGAGGAGTCTTCTCTTTAGTCTAACCTCGATTGAGGGCGGCACGAGGCCCCCGATGTTTCCTCCCAACCGGATCACTTCTTTCACCAGGCGCGAGCTGATGAAGGAGTGCGCCTCGCCGGCCATCAAGAACACGGTTTCGATTTCGGGGCGCAGCCTGCGATTCATCAAGGCCATTTGCAGTTCGTATTCGTAGTCCGACACGGCGCGAATGCCGCGCAGAATCACGCTGGCGCCACACTCTGCCGCGTAATCCACCAGCAGGCCGCCGAACGAACCCACCTCCACGTTTGGAAGGCCGGCGGCCACTTCTCGCAACATTTCGATTCGCTCCTCGAGACCGAACAGCGGGCGTTTTTCATCGTTGCGAAGGATGGCGACAATGAGGCGGTCGAATAACGCAGATCCGCGCTGGATCAAATCCAGGTGGCCGTTGGTAATGGGATCGAAGGAGCCCGGATAGAGGGCCACAACCTTGGCGGGTTTCGGTCTCAAGGGGGCAGTGTATCAGATCGCTCGTTGGGAGCCGGGATTGGGGGTTGGGGGTTGGCGGTTGGGGATTCGGGTTTGGTCTGCCAGGCACAGGGAGCGGAGATTGGGCTGTGGGCGTGTTTGTGCCCGGTGGCGCCGATGCTTTGGCGCTTTGGATACACTGCTCCCATGGACCTGACCGCCATCCTCGAAGCTGGCCGCCGGGATTCCCTGGACGCAACCCGCAACATCTCCCCGGAACAAGCCTCCGCCAAACCGGCCCGAGAGTGCTGGTCCGTTCTGGAATGCATTGAGCAGGTGGTGGAGGGTCGTTATTTGGGCTGGATATCCAACGGAGCGGCGATTGCACCTCAGCGCAATCCGGAGAAGGAGCTTCGGCTTTTCACGATTGTCAGAAGCCGCCTGACAAAGGTCGAGAGCCCTGAAGCAGTCCGGCCGAGAGGCCGCTTCGTCACGTTGGCTATCGCGCTCGCCGAATTCGAAGCGGTCCGGGACCGCAGCGTTCAAGTGGTTCAGGAACGCGGCGATGCGCTCTATTCTGGCGGCACGACGCACCCCGGCTTCGGGAATCTCAACGGCGCTGAAATGGTTCAGTTAATCGATGGCCACGCCCGCCGTCACGCCGATCAGATCCGCGAAACCTGCGAAGCCCTCAATGCTACAAAGGGTGCATGACGCAATCCATCGCGGCGACTGCCGGCCCACTTCATCTATTCTTGCCGCTTCAGATTCGTGACGTGAATTTCCGGAATCGGATTGGCGTGTCGCCGATGTGTGAGTATTCGAGCGAGGACGGCTTCGCGAACGATTGGCACTTCGTTCACCTGGGCAGCCGCGCGGTGGGCGGAGCGGCGATGGTGATGACCGAAGCGAGCGCCGTGCGGGCTGAAGGACGCATCAGCCCGCAGGATTTGGGCGTGTGGAAGGACGATCATATCCCGATGCTCGCGCGCATCTTCCGCTTTATCGAAGAGCATGGTGCGATTCCGGCGATGCAACTGGCACATGCAGGACGGAAGGCGAGCACTGCGGCTCCGTGGAATGGCGGCGGAGCGTTGAGTGAAGCGGAGCAAGGCTGGCGGCCGATCTTCGCTCCGAGCGCGATGCCTTTTTCCCCGAAGTCGCCAACACCGGAGCCTCTGGATGAAAAAGGAATTGCACGCGTGGTGCGGGCGTTTGCCGAAGCAGCGAAGCGGGCGCGCGAAGCAGGTGCGAAGATCGTGGAGATTCACTCGGCACATGGCTACTTGCTGCACGAGTTTCTCTCGCCGCTGAGCAACACGCGCACCGATTGCTACGGAGGGTCTTTCGAAAATCGCACGCGGATTTTGCGGGAGGTAGTGCAGGCGGTTCGGGGCACGTGGCCGACGAGTCTTCCGTTGTTCGTCCGTATTTCGGCGACGGATTGGGTGGAGGGTGGATGGACTATCGAGGATTCTGTTGGATTGGCGAAACAACTGCAGCCGCTGGGCGTGGATCTGATCGATTGTTCGTCGGGGGGCGCGGTGCCGAATGTTTCGATTCCCGCGGGCGCTGGATATCAAGTTCCGTTCGCGGAGAAAGTGCGGAAGGAGGCAGGGATTCGGACGGCGGCGGTGGGGATGATCACAGCCCCGGAGCAGGCGGATCGTATCGTGCGCACCGGGCAGGCCGACATGGTGTTTCTCGCAAGAGAGCTATTGCGCGATCCGTATTGGCCGCTGCGGGCGGCGGATGAGTTGGGGCAGAACGGTCCGTGGCCGAAGCAGTATTTGCGGGCGAAACGGGGGTAGAAAACGGCGGACTATGATTCGATGCCCATTTGCGATAAACGATAGCGCAGTGCATTGCGCGTTAGCCCGAGCAACCGCGCGGCCTGGCTCTTGTTGTTGTTGGCGCGATGCAGCGCCTCGCGAATAATCGATTGCTCGTAGGCGTCCAGCGTCATGCCGTCGGGAAGAAAGCCGTCGGCGGAACCGAGACGTGGCTTGGGCGCCAAGTCGAGCCGGATGTCGGCCGCTTCCAACACTTCGCCGTTCGCGAGAACCAAGCTGCGCTCGATGGCGTTTTCGAGCTCGCGCACATTGCCAGGCCAGTAATACTCCATCAGGCGCTCGATAGCGGCGTCGGAAATGGATTCCACGCGGCTGCCGAGATCTTTGGCGAGTTTACGGACAAAGTGGCGCGCCAGATACGGGATGTCTTCCTTGCGCTCGCGCAGCGGCGGAATATTCATGGGCAGAACATTCAAGCGATAGTACAAGTCCTCGCGAAACTCCCCTTGTTCCAGTGCCGCGCGCAGATCGACGTTGGTAGCAGCGATCACGCGCACATCCACGTGACGGACTTTGTTACTGCCGAGCCGCTCGAACTCACGATCCTGTAGGATGCGCAGCAGCTTCACTTGGATGCCGGGAGGCACGTCGCCTATCTCGTCCATGAAAACGGTGCCGGTATCGGCCTGCTCAAATTTGCCGGGCTTGCTGATGTTCGCGCCGGTGAACGCACCTTTCTCGTAGCCGAACAGTTCGCTCTCCATTAGATTTTCGGGCAATGCCGAGCAGTTGATCTTGACGAACGGCTTGTTCTCGCGCGGTGAGTGATGATGAATGGCGCGCGCGATCATGTCTTTGCCGACGCCGCTCTCGCCGCACAGCAGGACTGTGGCCCGAGTAGGCGCCACGCGCTCGATGGTGGCAAAGATCTCGCGCATGGGCGCGCTGCGTCCGATGATGTTGTCGAATTCGTAGCGCTGGCTCAGCTCGGCTCGCAGCTCGCGATTTTCGTCGCGGAGCGCGCGCATCTCCAGCGCCTTATTGACGACGGTCCTCAGATGATCGAGCGAGAAAGGCTTGGGCAGAAAGTCCACCGCACCGGCTTTCATGGCTTCGACGGCGGTTTCGATGCTGCCGAATGCGGTCATGACGATCACCGGCGTGCGCATGTCCTGGCTGCGGAGATTCTGCAATAACTCCAGTCCACTGATGCCGGGTAAGCGCAGATCGGTGATGATGACGTCGGCGCGATCGGCCAGCTTCAAAGCATCTTCGGCGGTGCCGGCCTGCTCCACTTCGAAGCCTTCGGTTTTCAACTGCAGCTCCACTACTCGGCGGAGCTTCTCTTCGTCTTCGACTACCAGGACGGTGGCTTTCATCTATTACCATTCTCCCGAACAGGAAGGAACACGCGAAAGACGCTGCCCGCGCCCGGCTCGCTCTCCACCGTAATTTGACCGCCGTGCTCGTCGACGATTTTCGATACGATGGCCAGCCCCAGGCCTACGCCGCTGGACTTGGTGGTGAAGAACGGATTGAAGATGCTTTCCCGATCCTTGGGAGCGATACCCGTGCCGCGATCGATCACGCTGATTTCCACTGTATCGCCATCGCCTGTGTTGCCTAGCTGGCGCGTTTTGACTGTGACACTGCCCCGCGGCGGGCTGGCCTGCGCGGCATTAAGAAGCAGATTGTACAAGACGCGCTCCAGCAGCTGGCGATCGAGAAGGAACGGCGGAATGTCGGGTGAGTAGTTTTTGTAGATGCTTACGTCGAGCGATGGAGTATGTTTTTCGACTTGGGCTACGGCCTCATCGATTACCTCAGTGATTTCCGTTTTTTCGAGGCGCAGGGCGAGCGGACGCGCAAAATCGAGGAAGCGGGTAACCAACGCATTGGTGCGGTCCACTTCGCTGGATATGAATCCAGCCAGTTCGTGCGCGACTGCGCCATTAGCGTCGACGTTCTTGAGCAGCATCTCGGCCGAGCCTTTAATGGTGCTCAAAGGGTTGCGGATTTCGTGCGCGAGTCCGGCGGAAAGCTGCCCCAGAGCCGCCAAGCGCTCTGCGCGGCGTACCTGGGCTTCGGCTTCTTGTAGCTGCTTGTTGGCTTCGGCCAACTGTGCGGCCGCAAATTGCGCCTTGCGGGTGGCCGCTCGATTCGCTTCCAGCAGCTCGTAAGTGAGGAAGCCCGCGATCGGAAAGGTGGCCTCGTTCAGAATCAGATACGACCACTCTACGTACTGGTTCGGCCGAAGAAACAGCAGGAACGAGAGGTACGCGCCGCAGGCCAGGACCACTGCCGCAACCAGTCCGGCGAGCCCCAGTGAAGTGGCCGCCGACATCACCGGAAGCAGCATCAGCCAGTAGTAGGGGCTTTGGATGCCATCGGTCCATCCCATCAGGATGTACCAGAGCGCGAGCTTGATGAGGAACGAAATGATGCTGCCCCTTCGAGAGCCGAAAAACGGGATCTTCGGCTCAATAATTTGCATCAGCCCGAGGCCTATGAGAACGACGGTGGCTTCCGCGGTGAGATCGGGGCCCCATATCGCCAGTCCAGCGAATAATGCGATCCAGACGATGTCCTGCGGCCGAACAATTTGCCAGAAACGCGCGGGCTGCTCCACGCTGCCATCTTATCGCTGTCGGACTGTGACACAATGGTTTAGCAGCAAAGCTGTTGCACCACCTTCATGGAAAATCCAACGACCCCCGCAATTCCCGAGTCGTTAGCTACGTCCCCAGACGCCGCGCCAGCTGACAATTCGTTCGCCGATATACTGTCGGAATTCGAGCAGACCCATCACGGCCAGAAGAATCGTGAAACGCTCGAGGGCACTGTAGTTTCCATCTCGCCTGAGTCGGTATTTGTCGATATCGGACGCAAGATGGATGGCGTGCTGCCGGTGGAAAAGTTTCGCGATGCGGCTGGCGCGCTGACCATTCAAGTGGGCGACAAGATGCTGGTGAACATCACGGGGCGAGATCCGGAGGGTTCTTACACGCTTTCGACTATTCGCGTGGAGCGTCCGAAGGATTGGAGCGCATTGGAGCGGGCGTTCGCCGAGAAGCGAGCGATTGGGGGCGTGGTCACCGAGTTGGTGAAGGGCGGCCTGCGCGTGGATGTCGGCATGCCGGCGTTTCTGCCCGCATCGCGCAGCGGGACGAAAGATCAAGCGGAGATGGAAAAGCTGGTGGGCCAGGAGATCCAGTGCCGCATCATCAAGCTGGACACGGCGAGCGAAGACGTGGTGGTGGATCGCCGTGCAATCGTGGAAGAGGAAGAGGCGCGGGCGCGCGAGCAGAAATTCGGGGAGCTGAAAGAGGGCGCCGTGGTGCGCGGGACGGTCCGCAGCGTCACCGACTTCGGCGCGTTTGTCGATTTAGGCGGCGTGGATGGGCTGCTGCACGTGGGCGACATGGCGTGGCATCGCGTGGCGAAGCCGTCGGACGTGGTGACGGCGGGCGATTCCATCGAAGTGAAGGTACTCAAGATCAATCCAGCCGGCAAACGCATTTCGCTGGGATTGAAGCAACTGGCGGCCGATCCGTGGACCACCGCTGCCGAGCGGTTTCACACGGGCGACCGGGTGCAAGGCAAGGTGTCGCGGCTAGCCGATTTCGGCGCGTTCGTGGAGTTGCTGCCGGGCGTGGACGGCCTGATCCACGTCTCTGAGATGTCGTGGGCGAAGAAGATCAAGAAGCCGAGCGATCTGTTGAAGACCGGCGAGATGGTGGAAGCGGTGGTGCTGGGCGTGAACGCGGCCGATCGCCGGATTTCGCTGGGTCTGAAGCAGGCGCTGGGCGATCCTTGGGAAGACGCGCTGAAAAAGTACGCGGTAGGGGCGGTGGCCGAGGGGCCGGTGACCAGCTTGACAAACTTCGGCTGCTTCATCGATCTGGGCGGCGGCATCGACGGCATGATTCACATCTCCGACATCACGCGCGAGAAACGTTTGAATCATCCACGCGAAGCGCTGACAGCGGGACAAACGGTGCGGGCGATGGTGCTGGAAGTGGATCGCGAACGGCGGCGGATCAAGCTGGGGATCAAACAGCTGGAGCCGACGAGCGCGGACGAATATATCGCCGAGCACCAGGTTGGGGAGTCGGTGACGGGGCGGATCGTGGAGGCTTCGAAAGGCCGCGCCAAGGTGGAGCTGGGAGACGGTGTTTTCGCCGAGTGCCGGATGCGGGAGGACGCGGGAAATGGCGCTCAAGCGGGTGCGAACGCGCCCGAAACCGTCGCGGCGAAGGCCGACCTTGGATCGCTAACCGCAATGTTATCAGCGAAATGGAAACAGGGACCGACGGCGCAAGCAGCGCAACAAGAGGCGCCGCGAGCGGGACAGGTCCGGACGTTTCGCATCTTGAAGCTGGACCAAGCCAATAAGAAGATTGAGGTAGAATTGGCTGGTTAACCAAGCATCGACACGAGTGTCGATGCGGCACGCCTGAGGGCGTGCGCCACAACGGCATCAGCCAGCGTGACCTTTTCCCTTTTCCTTCGTCAATTAGAGTGTTGCAGGCTACCGTGGTCCAGGCGGCCGTAAAAATGGACGAACCCGAGCTGATTCGGGCGGCTCAACAAGGCGATCAGCGCGCCTTTGAGCAACTGGTGCGTCTGCACGACCAGAATGTGCTGCGGCTGGCGACGAATCTGCTGCGATCGCCTGAAGAGGCCAACGACATCTACCAGGAAGCGTTCCTGCGGGTGTACAAAAACCTGCACACGTTCCGCTTCGACTGCAGCTTCCACACCTGGCTGTACAGAATTGTGAGCAACCTGTGTCTGGACGCGCTGCGCAAACGGAAAGTGCGGCGGGAGGAAAGCTCGCTGGTGGAAACCAGCGAAGGTTATCTGGACCGCATGGATACGGTGGAGGAACGGCGGGCGGACAGCGATCCCGAGCGGCGCGTGGCGAGCAAACAGGTGCGCGAGAAAATCCAGGAAGTATTGAGCGGCTTGTCGCCGCGAGAGCGGGCTGTTTTTGAGATGAGACATTATCAGGGCATGCGGCTGAGGACTATCGGCGAGCTCATGGGCACGTCGGAGGAAGCCGCTAAGAATTGCCTGTTTCGCGCGACGCAGAAGATGCGCGCGGCGTTGGGAGATTTTGTGTGAGGGGGGATTTCGTATGACATGCGAGGAAGCGAGAAAGAATCTACCGCTTTTCCTGTACGGCGAATTGTCGTTCGATGAAGAGGAGCTGGTGGAGGTTCACATCGACGAATGCGACGCGTGCCGCCAGGAGCTGGAGCTCGAGAAAGCGATGTTTGCCGCGCTGGATGGCGTGGAGCTGGTTCCAAGCGCGGAGGCGCTGGCGGAGTCGCGAGCCGAATTGCGAAGCCGCCTGGCCCTGGCTGGTCAGCCACTGGGCACGTCCCCGGTGCGTGGTTCGGCCTGGTGGGACAAACTGCGCGAAGGATTTACGATTCACTTTCACTTCGCACCTGGAATCGCGCAGGTAGCTGGGGCGGCGGTGATGCTGGCGCTGGGATTCCTGACAGCGCGGATGACGCCCAACTCGCTACTGGGCAATTGGCATTCGGCAGGCATGGTGGCACCGGCAACGTCGCGCGTTCGATACGTGGAACCGGTGTCGCCGGGACGAGTGCAAATCGTTCTGGATGAAACACGGCAGCGCGTACTCTCGGGCAGCGTGGATGACGCCGCGATTCAGGGGCTGCTGCTCACGGCGGCGAAGGACTCTTCCGACGCAGGATTGCGCGTGGAATCGGTGGATTTGCTGAAGAACAACTCGCAATCGGCCGAGATTCGCAAAGCGCTGGTGTATTCGCTGGAGCATGATCCCAACGCGGGTGTGAGGTTGAAAGCGCTGGACGGCCTGAAGCAATTTGCGCAGGACCCGGATACGCGGCAGGCGTTGACGCAGGTGCTGCTGAAGGATGACAACCCGGGAGTGCGCACGCAGGTGATCGATCTTCTGGTGCAGCGGCACACCGATGCCATGGTGGGCGTTCTGCAGGAACTGATGGAGAAGGAAGACAACAGCTACATCCGGATGCGGTGCCAGAAGGTTTTGCAGGAAATGAACGCGTCGGCAGAGATGTATTAAGGGTTCGGCATTACGGAAATGAAGCAGTTTTTTTCCATATTGTCGCTGGGATTGGCTTGTTGGGGCTGGGCGCCGGCGCAGACCGAATCGGCCATCACTCGCGAGGGCGGTTATTGGGTGCGCACCATGCAGGGTGCGATGGATACAGGCGGACAAGAGAAGCTGCGCGTGGAAACCACAGGCAACGTAAGTCTGCAAGGCTCGGCCACCGAACAGACCAGCTACAAACTCACGGTTCGAGTGAGAGCCGGGGACGAGCGCGAGGCCGCGGCGCTGCTGGAACGATTTAGCGTGAAGACCGGAACCGAGGGCGGTTGGGCCTATGTAAAGGTAACTCCGCCCCGGCTGGTTTCGTCGGGGTTGGAATTAACGGTGACGGGTCCGCGAGCATTGCGGCAAGTCTTCGCTGAGACGCGGGGAGGGAATCTCGAAGCCTCCGACTGGGATGGCGATTTCGAAGCTCGCTCGGGCGGCGGAAAGATTTCGGTGAATCACATTCGGGGCCGGAGTGAACTGCGGACGGCCGGGGGCCCCATTGAGGTGGGCAACGTGGGCGGGCCGGTGCGATGTCTCTCTGGCGGCGGCGTGATTCGAGTGGAGAACGCGGGAGCCGCGGCCTGGCTGGAAACGGCGGGCGGCGAGATTTACGTTCATCAGGTGGACGGCCCAGTGCAGGCTTCCACGGGAGGCGGAAACATTCGCATCGAACGGGCGGCGAGCACGGTGGTGGCGCGTACGGCGGGCGGTCTTATCCAGGTAGAGCAGGCGGATGGTCCGGTAACGGCGGAAAGCTCCGGCGGAGCCATTCAGGTGAACTCCGCAAATGGGGTGCGGTGCGAATCGGCGGGCGGCGCGATCCGGTTGCGGAACGTCGCTGGAGCGGTGCATGCGTTCGCAAACTCGGGAAGTATTATGGCGGAACTAGTTTCGGGCGTCGACGCTTCCGGCCGGGCCATGGCGGATTCGATATTGAGCACCAACGCTGGTGACATAACCGTTCTGATTCCGTCCAATCTTGCGTTGACGGTGCAAGCGGTCAATGAGTCGGGCGGGTCGGGACGGATCAATTCCGATTTCCCGCAAGTTCATGTGCAGGCGGGTGGGCCGCCCGGGGGTCCGCTGATGGCCAGGGGCGCGCTCAACGGAGGGGGGCCACTGCTGCGAGTGAATGTGATGGGCGGAACGATCTATTTTCGAAGAAAATAGCGGGACGGAAGTGCTGGGGTGAAAGTAGTGGGGTGATGTTTATGAACAAGTTTTTCGGTCTGACGATTGTCTTCTTCGCGGCTACCATAGCGCAGAGCGCGTTGGCGCAAGGCCCGGATTTCTTCCAGGCGCCCGCCCCTCCTCCGGTGCGTGAATTCAATGGCGCTGCGTTTGTAGGAGGCACTTATTTGGGGGTGAACCTGGCTGAGATCGACGCCAATCGCGCGAAGGAGCTGAAGCTCAAAGAAGACTACGGCGTGGAGATCTCGCGGGTGGAAGAGAACAGCCCGGCCGAGAAGGCGGGCGTAAAAGCCGGCGACGTGGTGTTGGAATACAACGGGCAACGCGTGGAAGGCATGGAGCAGTTTGGCAGGATGGTGCGGGAGACGCCACCGGGGCGTGAAGTGAAGCTCACGATCAGCCGTAATGGCGCGACGCAAACCTTGCTGGCTGTGCTGGGGAGCCGCAAGTACCGGTTCTCGGGAAACTTCCCGCCGGGCTTTGAGGTGCCGGAGTTTCATATGCCGGATATCCCGCAGATCTTTACTACCATACGCAGTCCGATGCTGGGCGTAGAGGCCGAGTCGCTGGGCACGCAGTTGGGGGTTTACTTCGGCGTGAAGGACGGAGTGCTGGTTCGTTCCGTGCTGGATAATACCCCGGCGCAGAAGGCGGGAATCAAGGCGGGAGACGTGATCACGAAAGTGGATGGAATGGCGGTGAGCGCGCCGAGTGAATTATCGAACGCGGTAAGGGCGGCGAGCGCGAAGAAGACCTACGCCATCGAGCTGGTGCGGGATCGCAAGCCGGTGACGGTGAGCGTGAACGTGGAGGACCGGTCGGGCTCCGAAAGATGGATCCCGCGCGGACGCACGGTTCAGAACAGCGTCACGAATTGACTTCGCTCGAACTATAGACCACGCGGCCATAGATTTTGAGCAGCAAGTCCACCTCGCGCTGCGGCAAGTCCAAGGAGGCGGCGATCTTCTCAGCTTGCTCTCCGCGCCGCGACATGCGGATCACCTGGCTGCGCTTGTTCAGGTTTAAGCCGGATCTAGGAGGCGTGGGCGCCACCAATACTCCGGTGCGCTCCTCGGTATCCAGCACGCGCGCGGTTAGTTCCGCCACTTGAGACTTCAGTTCGTTTGCGGATGTTTGTTGCGCGGTTTGACGCCGCTCGAGACGCAGCTTCATGACGCGCATCTCGTGCTCCAGACAGAGAAAGAAGAAGAGACACAGCACGCTATTAATGCCGATCAACAAGAAGGGCGCGAGCGGAATGAGATAGCGGCCGAGCATGATTTGGTACAGCGTCTTCTTAATACAACGTTCTCAGGCGCTCCTGACGGCTGATCACCTGCTTGATGCGGATGCCATAGTTGCCCTCCACCACCACCACTTCGCCTCGTGCGATCACGCAATTATTCACGATCACTTCGACGGGTTCGCTGAGCGCGCGATTCAGCTCCACGATCGAGCCCGTGGTTAGCTTGATGACGTCCTTCAGCATCAGCTGGGCGCGGCCGAATGAGACGATCACCGGAAGCTCGACATCCAGCAGAAGATCCATGGAGCCCGGCGAGCCGCCTTTTGCGGCGGGGCGAGCGGCCTGCGCGCGTTCTTCTGGAACAGCTTTGGCAGAAGATGGCGCGGGGGCATCGGAAAGATTCTCTACGGAAGGGGCAAAAACGGCCAAAAATGGAAACGGCTGCTCGCCCAGCGTGATCTCGAAGGCATAAGCGCTGGCATCTGAAAGCGACGGAGGAGGAGCGGAGCGGCCGTTCACGCAAGAGATCTCTTTGCGAGCTCGCATGGAGACGGCGCTCGCCACTCCAGAGAGGCTCTGATTGACGATCTCGAGATAGGTAGTGCGGATGTCTTCCGGTGTAGCGTCGTCTACTCCGGCGCTGCGCAGTACCCGATTGCCGATCTCCTGCCAACTGGCGCCGGCCGCAGCCACCCAAATATTGGCATCCGGAGCCAGGCTGAGCGGCTGCTCCCACCACAGCAACTCCTGCTGCGATGGATCGATCTCGGCGGGGGAGAGCTGGCGCGGGGCAAAGGTGATCAGAACCGACTCACCCGTCATGGATTCCACGGCGCGGCTGATTTGCCGGCTCCATTCCTCGACGAGCCAGAGGGCGGCATCGGCTTGCGGGGGCCGGGACTCCGGCGAAACGGCGTCGCCTGACACAGGATCCTGGGGCATGAACTATGCGCCCCGTTCCAGCGGCCAGCGTTTCTCCAGGTAAGACCGCAAGCGGAGGATGGCCTGCGACTTCAGTTGGGAGATTCGCGACTCATGGAGATTCACCACCTTGGCGATCTCGCGCAACGTCAGCTCCTCATGATAATAGAGGCTGATGACGATGCGCTCGGTTCGCGGCATTTTCTCGATTGCTTCCGCCAGCAGGCGCTGCAGCTCGCTCCGTTCGAGCAAGCGCGAGGGCCAGTTCTCTTCGTCGTCGGAAATGTATTTGAGGAGGTTACGGCTGTCGTCTTCGGGAGCCGAAGTCTCGAGACTGCCCAGGTTGACGCCCCGGATATTCACCAGCCACTCGTGGTATTCCTCGAGTGAAAGTTTCAACTCCTGGGCGATTTCGTCTTCGCTGGGCGCGCGGTGCAGACGCTGTTCGGCGACCGCGATGGCGGCTTCAATCTGTTTCGAGCGCCGGCGCTGTTGGCGCGGCGCCCAATCCAGGCCCCGCAAGCTGTCCAGGATCGCACCCCGAATCTTGTATTCGGCATAGGTCTTCAGCTTGACGTTGTGACGCGGATCGAAGCGATCGATGGCGGCGATCAAGCCGATGGTGCCGGTGGAGATGAGGTCTTCCAGATTGACACTCTCGGGCAGCCGTTCGTGAATGCGCCGGGCGATGAGACGAACTTGGGGCAAATGCTCGAGAATCAGACGTTCCCGCTCTTCGGAGGCACGCTCTTCGGAGACGTCGGGAGCCTGATACTTTTTGATGGCGGGGATGGGGGTTTTGGCCGTGCCCTGCGTCCTCATGCCGCTACTACCTCAAATCTCGATTCGCCCGCCGCTGGCGCTCCCAGAATCAAATCGAGCATAAGATCCAGAGTCGCGGGCTCCAGATCCTCGGGAATGCGCTGCCCTCGCGAAAAGAAGGAAACGGGTTTGCCCATCCGGACGCTGCACGCCAGAATGGGGCCGAACGTTTCTGTTTCGTCCAAACGAGTGAACAGCAGCTTGGAAGGTTGAAAGACGCTGTATTGTTCCGAGACGCGGCGCAGATCGGCGGACCGCATGGAGGCGGGGAGGACCAAATGGGTATCTATGCCGGCATGGGTAGCCAGAAGTCTCGCCAAGCCTTCGGACGCTTCCATCTCGGAGCGGCACAAACCGGGCGTGTCGATGAGGATAAGATTCTTCTGCCGGGATTCGCCCTTTTGTTGGCAGTCCCCGAGTTGTTGGCACTCCCCGAGCGCCTGCGCAAGCGCCTCGGGGGTTTCCAGCACCTGGCAACTTATACCGAGAATGGCGGCATAAGAGCGCAGTTCCTCGGCCGCGCCGATACGGTAGGTGTCGGTGGTGAGAATTTGAACGCGCTTGCGCGAGGTGAGGCCATACTGCACGGCCAGCTTGACCAGTGCCGACGTTTTGCCCGCGCCGGGAGGCCCTACCAACGCCACCACGCGGCAAGGTGCGCCGCGTGAGCCGAGTTCGGAATCGACGTTCACCAACTGGGCAAGTTGCGCCCGCAAGGCGTTTTCGGGAATGGGGGAAGTCAGCTTTCCGATCACGTCATACGCCAGTTCAGTGTCCAGCTCGGCGTCGGCCAGCATGGTAAAAGCCCGAGAGAGGTCGGGATCGAAAGCAACGCTTGCCATGCCCTTTCCAGAGCGCGCCAAAATCAACGCAAGTTTTTCCATCCGGTGCTTCAGTTCGGAAACGTCTTGCGACAGCTTATCGACTGGTAGTGCCGCGGTGGAGGACCGAGACCCGGCTCTTCCACGCTCTGGCCCATTTTCTCCCCCTCTTTCTGAGCCGTACCTCAGGTCTTTGGAGCCGGCTTCCTGGATTTCTCCGCAGACCACGACCTCATAAGATCCCAGATGCCGGGCCTCCACACCCGTGCTCTTGGAATTTACCAGGACCGCATCCGGCCCCAGTTCGTGGCGCGCCAGACGGATGGCTTCCTCTATGGTGTTTGCGAAAAACGATTTCAGTTTCATGGCCGCATTAACTCTTGCGCTTTCCCTAAGCCATCGTGCTTTTCCTAAAGCATGGTTCCGAGAGAAACAACCCTGTTCCCGGGAGGTATTTCGTTGTGGGATAGCACCGACAAATTTGGAGTTATAGTCTCCATGATCTGACGCACAAAAAAGCGTGCAGCGGAACCAGTGATCATCACGCCGGGGGCGTCGTGTGGATTGCAGCACTTCTTCAGCCGTTCCTGGATCTCGCGAATACGCTGGGGCGAAATATTCACGTGGCTGGAATTTTCCGTGTGTTCCACGGCCGATTCGATGGATTGCTCGAGAACCGGATCGAGGAGATATGCCGAAAGATCACCGGACGGCTCCAGCAAAGGCTTTACTACCTGACGGCGAATAGCCTGCCGCACATATTCGGTGAGTAGTACTGTGTTTTTCGTGATCGGAGCAGCTTCACCCAGCGCCTCAAGAATACCCACTGCATCGCGGATCGACACACGTTCTCGCAACAGGTTCTGAAGAACTTTTTGCACCACTGCCAGGGAAAGCAATTTTGGCACCAAATCCTCCACAACTTTGGAATTGTCTTCGTTCGCTCGGTCGAGCACCTTCTTGGCCTCGTGGCGCGAGAACAATTCATGCGCGTAGCGGCGAACGATTTCGCCCAAGTGCGTTCCCAGGATACTTATGGTGTCTACCACGGTATATCCGGCACGCCGTGCTTCCTCGACCCGATCCGGCGAGATCCAGACAGCCGGTATTCCAAACGCCGGCTCGCGCGTGGGGATGCCGTCTATTTTTCCTCCCTTGTCGTCGGACTGCAGTGCCAGCTCGCAACCATGCGCCAATTCGTAACGCGAGATCTCCACTCCCTTCAGGAAAAGCACATACTCGCGGGCCTTCAGCGTCAAGTTGTCCGTGACCCGGACGGGCGGCAGAATATATCCGAGTTCGGTGGTCAGTTGGCGCCGTATGCTGGCGATTCGCTTGAGCAGCGGCGAATTCTGGCCGCCCTCCACCAGATGGACCAAGCCCAATCCTACTTCCACGGCCAGCGGTTCGATGCGCAGCAAAGACTCCAGATTCTCGCGCGCCGGCGCGGCTGCGGGAGGCTTCACCTTTTCAGCAGTGGCAGCTTTTTGTCGCAAGCGCCACGCCATCGCTCCTACTCCGCTCCCCAGGACCAGAAACGGAATCTTGGGGAGGCCAGGAAAGGCGGCCATGGCGACAAGAACTCCAGCCGCCAGGAATAGAGGTTGCGGATTTCCGAAAACCTGTTTCTGGATATCCAATCCCAAATTAGTATCCGAACTGGCGCGGGTGACAATCAGGCCTCCCGAAATGGAAATCATGAGCGCCGGAATTACGGTCACCAGACCGTCGCCGATCGTCAAGACCGTGTAGGTCTCCAGGGCGCGCTGAAAATCGAGCCCGTGCTGGAACACGCCGATCAGGAAGCCGGCGAGAATGTTGATCACCGTGATGATGATGGACGCCACCGCGTCGCGCTGAGTGAAGCGAGACGCACCGTCCATGGCGCCATAGAACTCGGCTTCGCTCGCCAGCATGCGCCGCCGGGTCCGGGCCTCGTGCTCATCGATGAGACCGGAGTTCAAATCGGAATCGATGGACATCTGTTTACCAGGCATCGCGTCCAGAGTGAACCGCGCGGTCACCTCCGAGATGCGCACGGCGCCGTGATTGATGACTACATACTGAATCGCAATCAGCACCAGGAAAATCACGACACCAATGACATAGTTCCCGCCCACCACAAACGCTCCGAAGGCTTGAATCACTTCCCCGGCCGCCGCGGTTCCAGTGTTGCCATTGAGCAGAATCAGCCGCGCCGATGAAATGTTCAAGGCCAGCCGAAACAGGGTCATCAACAAGAGGGAGGTTGGAAAAACGCTGAACTCGACCGGCTTGGTGATGTAGAGAGAGACCAACAAGACGATGACCGAGAGTGTAATGTTCGCGCTGATCAAAATATCCAGCAAGAAAGGCGGCAAGGGCGCAATCATGGCAAGGACAATGCCCAGGACAGCGATGGGAATCGCGAACTCGCGCCAGTTAGCTCCCAGACGCTGGGGGGCGGGCGCGCCTGCCGCGGCGGCGGTCTTCGCCACGGCTCGGGCGGTGGCTTTGGGAGGCATGCGGACTTTGGGCGTCATTTTCTACTTCTTCTTCGGGTCATCTACTCTTCCCCGGATGCATCAGCTTGTAAATGTAAGCCAACACTTCGGCGACGGCGCGATAAAGATGTGGCGGGATCTCCTGGCCAACGTCCGCGGATTTATAGAGAGCCTGGGCCAGCGGCTGATTCTCGACGATGGGCACCTGGTGATCGACGGCGATTTGGCGGATCCGCAGGGCCAGATAATTCTTGCCCTTGGCCAGTACACGCGGAGCGGTCATCCCTTCCATCTCGTAGCGAATCGCGACCGCGAAATGGCTGGGGTTGACGATTACCGCAGTCGCATAGGGGATCTCCTTCATCATGTTGCGGCGCGCCAGGTCGCGCTGGATCCGCCGCACCCGCTGTTTGATCTGCGGGTTGCCTTCCGTTTCTTTCAGTTCGTCGCGGATCTCCAGCTTGGTCATGCGCAGCGATTTGTGGTGATGCCGATAGACCCGCACGAAGTCCAGAACTCCGATAGCGCAGAACAACGCCGATGCTTTCCAAAGAAAATCGCGGAACGAATCACTGATCAACCGCAAGGCGGGCTGGAGGCCCTCGCGAGCCAGGCCGGCATAGGCCGCTAGATTTCCGCCCGCGATTTTGTATGCCGCCAGCGCGAGCAACGGGAGAAAGATCACAGCCTGAAGAAGCGCCGCCATGTTCTGCCGTGGAACGTTGCGAAGCTTTTCCAGAGGGTTCAGGCGCTTCGGATCGGGCGCCAGATTGTGCGGCGAGAATCCCAGCCGGGTGCTCGCCAGTTGCGTCGCCAGTGCGACCGCAGTGAGACAGCCCCCCATCCAGAGTAAGGGTGCAAAAAACTGGCCGAGCAGCTCGCGGTAGATCCGCAGTACGGCGCGAGGCGTTACCGGAAGTTGAAAGGCCGCAGCGAGAAAGTAGCGGACCATGTCGCGCGCGCGCTCGAAGAACGTGCCCCCTCCCGTGATCAGCAGAACCACAAACGTGAGGAACTGCAGAGCGGCCAGGAGCTCCCGGCTGGCGGGAAACTGCCCCTCGCGCCGGCTCTTTTCAATCTTCCGCTTGGTCGCTTTTTCGGTGCGCTGACCCTGATCCGCCATCTATGTCCAGTCGCTATCGATTCAGAACTCGATCCAATACCGTGAAGGTGATCGCTCCTGTGCGCTCGAACACGGCCGGATACACCGACAACACGGCTGCCAGAAAAGCCAGCGCCGTCAGCATCTTGATGGCGAAGGAGAGCGAGAGAAGTTGCAGTTGCGCGTGGAGCCTCCCGAGCACCGCGAACGCAATATCCAACAGGACCAAGAGTGCGAGCACCGGGATCGCGAGTTGGATCCCGGTGGCGAAGATTGCCGCGCCCAAGCGAACCACCGCCGCAATGGCCTGCCCGTCGAGCAGCAAGGCGCGCTCCGGCGCCGATTCCAGACTTCTGGCCAGCGCCACGAGCACCTGCCGATCGAACCCAAATGCAAAGAATAGTGTGCCCGCGAGAAGCTGCGCCATGAGTTGGAGGGTGGTAGTGTCGGCCTGCGTGGTGGGATCGACCGTGGACGCGTAGGAATATCCGGCTTGCAACCCTAGCACTTGAGCAGCCAATTGGACTCCTTCCAGCAGGAATGCCACGGCAAGCCCGAGCGTTACTCCAAAGATGCTCTCTCTGGCGATCGCTCCGACTAGCCGCCCTGCCGCCAGCGCTGCGCCATCTCCCACCGCTATTGTTGGCCAGCCTGGGAATAAGGCGATGGTCAACGCCATTGCCAGAACCACCCGGCTTGCATCCGGACCTGCGGAAAAACCAGGGATCGGTACGAAGACGACGACTCCGGACACTCGGGCCAGCGCCAGGAGGAATCCGTAAATCGTCGCGAGTTGAAACGTGAACTCAGCGTGCATAGCGCCCAAAATCGCCGAAGAGGGCCGTGGTGTACGCAATGAGACGGGAAGTCATCCAGGGCAGTATCAACAGCACACCCAGCAGGAACGCGGCGAGGCGAGGCACGGCGCTAAAGCTGGTGTCCTGAATGGAAGTCAGCACTTGCAGCAGACTGACCGCAATGCCCACGGCGAATCCAATAGCAAGCAGCGGAAGACTCAGCCAAAAGGTCTCCATCAGCGTGTGCCGGAAGACTTGAACGGCCAGTTCCGGAGTCATACCGAATAGAACCCCGGCATCATACTGAATAAAAACTCCGCATCAGGGAGCCGATCACCAGATTCCAACCGTCCACCAGCACAAACAAGAGGACCTTAAAGGGGGCGGACAGCATGATTGGCGGCAATTGCACCATGCCAATGGAGAGAGTCACCGACGCAACCACCAAATCGATGACCAAGAACGGCAAGAAGAGGATCGCGCCGATTTGGAAGCCTGTTTTCAGCTCCGAAAGCACATAGGCCGGCATTAGCACTCCCAGCCCAAGGCCGGACCGATCGTGCGGCACGGGAGTGTGAGAAATGTCCAGAACGAGGCGCACGTCTTTTTCCCGGACATAACGGAGCAAGAAGGTCTGCAATGGTTGCGAACCATCGTTCCAGGCCTGTTGCCAGGTCACCTGTCCAGCTTCAAGCGGCTCCCAACCCTTGTGGTACATTTCTGTCACCACCGGCTGCATGATGACCAGCGTTAAAAACAGAGCCAATCCAATGAGAACCTGATTGGAGGGCGTTCCTTGAGTACTGAGGGCTTGGCGGAGGAAGTGCAGCACAACCGTGATGCGGAGAAAGGGAGTGACGGACATAATCACGGCGGGCAGAACGGCCAACAGCGTGAGCAGCACGATGATTTGCATCGGCACGCTCAAAGACACCGATCCTTTGGACGGTGCGAATGAGACGCCCAAAAGCGCACCTGGCTCCTGGGCGTCCAGCATGCTCGCCAGAACCAAGGCGCCCAGGGAGCAGCGGATCAAGTACTTCATGTCGCGGCCAGTTCCTTCCGCTGGGAGTCGCGTAGGGGCGCGGCATCACCGAGGAAAGTGACGCCGTCGGGATGGAGAGCCAATATGAGGCTCCGATCCCCGATCTGTACGAGGTGAATAGAATGGTGCGCACTCAGCGCCAGTTTGCCGCGCGATTCCAACAAGCTCTGCGCGGGCTTAGTGCGCCTCAAAACTGTCCAGCCCTTCTTCCGCAGAAGCCATAGAGCTGTCCACAGGAGTGCGAATACAACTGCGATGGCCAGCGACTGTCGAACAATATCCATAAGATACAGAACAGCTATTCCTCCTGACGGAAGTCGGTAATGCGAACACCCACTGTGTCCTCGATAATGACGATTTCGCCGTAGCCAATCAGCGCAGCGCCCACCAGGATGTCGATATTGTCGCCCGCTGAACGGGCAATACGGATGACGCTTTCTGAGCCCAGCTCCAAAATTTGCGCGATGGTCATCACCCGGCGGCCTAGCTCCACCTCGACGTTCACGGGAACGTCGGCGAGATCGGCGATCTGTTCGAGCGGGGTCATGAATCGAATCTCACTTGATCAGATTGATCGTAGTCTGGCTCAGCTCGTCGACCGCATCGATCACTTTAGAGTTGGCTTCGTAACCCCGCTGGTAGACGATCAGATTGGTGAATTCGGTAGCCACATCCACGGTGGACGACTCAACCGCGCCGCCTTCCACCGTTCCGCGTCCTCCGGTCCCGGGAAGACCCACCGCAGGAAGCGCCGACAGGGCACTGAGCTGATAGTTGTTGTTGCCAACTGCCAGGAGAGAATCCGGATTTCGGACGGTGGCCATGGCCAACTGGCCCACCACGGTCTGCTGACCGTTGGAAAACTGTGCTAAAATTTCACCACCGGTGGCTATGGCGACTGTGGTCAATTGAGCCGCCGCCGCGCCGTCCTGCGCCACCGCGGACACCGAAGAAGGCTGGGCAAACTGGGTGAGGCGCGGCGACGTGCCGTTATATAAGTCCCAGTTGAGCGTCATATCTGCCGCCCCATCGGCCAGGCCGGTGATTGCCAATTGCGGCGGCGGATCGGTTGCGGCAGGCACAGTCAAGATGCCACTGGAATTGAAATTGATACTGCCCGTCAGTGGCGTGGCCGGCGGACTCGCGACGTCCGCATTCGGAATACTGATGGAATAGTTCCACTGGCCAGCCGTGGTGGGATCCTGCGTGAAAGTAGCTGTTACAACATGCGAATTGCCGAGGGAGTCGTAAACAGTAACAGAGGTTGCAAATGTTCCGGTCGCGCTCCCGGGTGTGGCTGCGGCATTCAGATTCAAGTCGAATGAGAAATTCTGGGTAACTACTGGCGGCTGCACGGTCCCTGTCGGAATGGTGATGTTACCAGGAGGCGCGTTGGTGTCCAGGACTCCATTAACCTGCGTCCAGCCTTGCACTGTCTGTCCGGTCGCAGTCTGCAAGTCTCCCTGCTGGTCCGTCTGGAAGTTGCCGGCGCGGGTATATTGGGTTGAGCCATCCGGTCCCTGAATCACAAAAAAACCGGCGCCTTGGATCGCCGCGTCGAGCGTACCTCCGGTAGTCTGAATGGCACCTTGCGTATACAGCGCCTCGGTAGTGGGCGTGCCTACTCCAAATCCAACCTGCGTATTTCCCAGACCCGCGCTTATGGACTGGGTTACAAGATCATGGAAGGAAACTTCGCTGGTCTTGAACCCGATGGTATTTAGATTCGCCAGGTTATTACCAGTCACAGAGATGGCAGTTGAAAAAGCGGAGAGCGCCGAAAGTGCCGTCGAGAATGATATAGACATAAGTTCTCCTTACGATTGCGTGGTTCCCTGTGCAGGCTGCTGTGTTGTTGGAGTAGCGCTGGTAAGAGTGGTGTTGATACTGTCCAGGTCTGTCCGCATCTGGATCTCTTGTTCGAGCGAGCTGAACTGCGCCAACTGGGAAACGAACTGAGTGCCGTCTTGTGGCGCCGTGGGATCTTGATTCTGCAGCTGCGCGACCAGCAACTGCAGAAAGGTTTGCTCGCTCACCAACGAGCCAAGTCCCGCGCTGCTCGATTGCGATGAGGATTGAGAACCGGGCGATACCACCGCTCGGCCGGTTCCATTGTTTAACGTGGGAATCATCCTTGCGCCTCCTCATAGGTGCCTGGCACGGGCGCTAGAAGCGTCCCATCCAGTTGTTGGGCCTTCCAGCGTCCTTGTTGCCGCTGGTTCGATTCCTGCTGCCCGCGCCGCTGGTCTCGTTGGCCGCTCCGGGAACCGGAATCGTCCGATTGACTCGGACTATTTGAGGAGCTCGATGGCTCCCTGACCGCTCCGCCCCCGTGCTGCCCCGTGACCGGCATCCACGTCTCGGTCTTGAATCCCTTAGCTTCCAAGCGCCCCACGACGTCGCCGAGGTTAGTCTGAAGGGATTTCATCAAATCTGGGTTCTCTGTGCGTACCGCCACCTGGATCCTCCCAGCGCGTTGGGCCACTTGCACGTCCACTTGGCCCGAATCTGCTGCAACGCGGAAAGAAATCTCGCGAATGGGCTGTGACTGGACAGGTTGAGTGGTTTCCAATTCAGGTGAAGCTGGCGGCGGTTGTTGTGGCTCCGGCGATAACTTTACTTGAGCTTCCAGTGTGCTGTTCGGCACTGCAACCCGGTTCAACCAAGCTCCAGCGTATCCGTGGTCTGCGGGCTGATTGCTATTTTGGATTGGCGGAACCTTCTCCGTGCTCTCGATCCTTGGTACCTTCCGATCGGATTCGAAATTTGCCATGTCGCGATCCAACACGCTTCCTGAGTCGGAGCGAGAACCTGCTGGGGTTGCAGAAATAATCCCTGACGGCGCCACAATCGGGCGACGTGATGTCACTGATTCAGACCGTCCGTCCTGCTGACTAGTAGCCGTCGAAGTCGCAGCTTCCGACGGCTCTTCGCTGTGAGTTGTCGGGATGTCTTGGCTGGCGGCGGCCCGTGGATATGAAACAAGGCGTGGAACAGTAACGGACGCCAGTGCGCCGCTAGGATCGTGCGTTTGAACAGTAATTTCGGCCGGATCGGCTGTGGGCTCCCAACGCGGTCCCGGGTCAGGCGGTGCAGATCCTGCTTTCCCATTCCCTTGGCGGACGCGCTCCATTGTTGTCAAATACTGAAGCCCGGTTCCTTCTGCAACCGTGGAATCGGAGACCAGCGAACGAGCCTGAAAGCATTGCAGGGGCGGAACGTTGGAACCCGCAAGCTGGTCATTTCGTCGGAACAACTGTGACTCCAGAGCTGAATCTGAATTGGAAAACTCCGTCGTCGTAGGGCCACGAGAAGCAACTTCACTTAGCCCCACTGATTCGCTGTTTGGGGTGACAACATGTATCGGATTTCCCGGACCGGTCTTGCCCGGCACCTCGGCGTCAGGCCCCGAGAGGGGCATCGCATAAGGGTTTTTAACGGGCTGCCACGTTAGCCGCAGAGCGAAGGCAATATCATGAGGCGGGCCGGGGGAATAGTCCCCCGAACTAAATTTATTGGATGCGGTATTCATTGCTCCGAGACTCCGATGTGCACCTGGTTCCGATTGCGTGTGGGTACTCGACCCCTCGATCTCGCCTTTGGTGCTCAACACAGACGTACCGGCCATCGCTCCTGGCATCGTGGGTTGAAAGAGTACGGTCCCATTCACGGGATCCGTTACGCTCGTTCTATTTTCCACGCTTTGTCTTGCGCCAGCCGCCTCGGGAAGCAACGTTGCACCCGGCCGTTTACCCGGCCGGGTGGTTGCCACGTCGCGTGTTGCCGTTGCATTTTGCTCGAGAAGCCCATTGAACAAAGACAAGAAGCCAGCACGCTTTTGCGCGGACAGCACGGGGAGAGAGACCGCACTAGCCCGCATTAGGCCTGTTGAATTAATGACTGGTTGAGCCAGCTCGAACCCGGCGACATTCACGCTATAGCGGAATGCATCCGTCGGGCCAATTTGCTCACTCGCGGCTTCAAGGGTTTGCAAGAGAGCGCCCTGATGAGAATTTGGCGCAAATCCTCTTTTGACACATTCTTGCCTTTCAAGTTGGCTGCCCTGACCTACTTATCGCCAGGATTTTCGTAATGATGAAATCGATTTCCTAGAGGCCACTCAATTGCTTTTGCGTTTGCTGGGAGGGCGAACGGAAGATGGACGCACTGATGGCAGCCGCAGCCAGCGGAATTCGAGCCAGGATCGAGAGCCTGGATATACTAGCCAACAATCTCGCCAACTCATCGGCGGCTGGCTTCAAATCCGACCAGGAATCCTATGCTCTGTATGTCTCTCCCGAAGCCGCCGATTCCCCGGAAAGTACAAATCCCGCCATCCTGCCGTTGGTACAAAATCGGTGGACCGACTTCGCTCAGGGGGCTCTCACTCCAACCGGTAGTTCGATGGATTTAGCACTGAGCGGCAAAGGATTTTTTGTGGCAAGCACACCGTCGGGTCCTCTCTACACAAGAGGTGGAAGTCTTCGATTTTCGCAGAATGGCCAGCTTCAGACCGAAGACGGCTATGACCTGCAAGGAATCGATGGTAAGCCCATCGTAGTAGACAGTTCGAAGACCATCGAAGTCTTGCCAGACGGAACAGTGCGGCAGGACGGTCAGGAAATCGCACAGATCGCGGTGGTCGATTTTGAAGATCCGAAGGTGCTCGCAAAGCGCGGCGGCAACTACTTCAAGAGCAGTGCGCCGAGCGTGTCTCCAGCGCCGGCCGCGCAGGCGGAAATCCGGCAAGGCCAGCTCGAAAAGGGCAATGCGGATTCGACCCACGCGGCGTCGAGTATTGTGACTATCTTGCGGCAGTTCGAGGCTCTGCAGAAGGCGATGACCATTGGCGCCGACATGAACCGGCGCGCCGTGGAGGATGTCGCTAAGGTCAGCTCATGAATAAGCCCCCGAACCTCACCAAGCTCGGCGAGTCAGAAACTGAAAGAACCGGAGGAATCCAACAATGATTCGAGCTCTGTACAGCGCGGCCAGCGGAATGAACGCACAGCAAACGAACATCGACAATATCGCCAACAATCTTGCCAACTCCAGCACCAATGGCTTCAAAATGCGGCGGGCGCAGTTCCAAGATTTGATTTACCAGAGTCTGGTGCAACCCGGAGCCGCCGCCGGAGCGCAGACCATTGTCCCAAGCGGGCTGCAAATTGGGCTGGGTACCAGGACGGCATCCAACGAGATTATATTTTCCCAGGGCAACTTCCAGGAGACTGACAATCCTTTAGATCTCACGATCCAAGGCAATGGTTTCTTTCAGGTGCTGTTGCCGACCGGTCAAACAGCCTACACGCGCGACGGAGGCTTCGAACTGGATAACAACGGCAATCTGGTGACTTCCAGCGGCAATCTTGTCCAGCCGCAGATTACCATACCGTCGCAAGCGCAAAGTATCACGATTGCCGGAGATGGCACCGTCACTTACACGCAGCCCGGACAAACTGCCTCGTCGGTGGCCGGACAGATTCAACTGGCTCTGTTCCCCAACCCGGCTGGATTGAATAGCGTCGGTCAGAACCTGTTCGAACCTACGGATGCATCCGGGAATCCCACAGTCGGCAATCCGGGAGGCCAAGAGGGTTTGGGCAGTCTGATGCAGGGCTACGTCGAGGGATCGAACGTGAGCGTGGTGGAAGAATTCGTCAATATGATCGTCAGCCAGCGCGCCTATGAAGCGAACTCCAAGGTGGTCAAGGCGGCCGACGAGATGTACCAGCAGATCAACAACGTCACCCAATGAGAACCGCTGCTGTTTTCGCAATTCTGGCCGGCTTGGCGCGAGCCGCTTGTGTTGCCGTGCCATCCAGCAACATATTGGCGCGAGATCTCGCGACAGCCGTGCCTTCGTTTCAAGCGCTCGATCCAGATGAAATTATCGGCTTCGCACCGTTCCCTGGAACTGTCCGCGTGTTGTCTTCACACGACGTGGTTCTAACGGGCCGCCGCTACGGCCTGGCCTTCCCACCCGGAGAAACCGCTCCGAGTGTGTGCGTTGAGCGGATCGTTCACCATCTTGCTCTCGAGGAAGTGAGGGCGTCCCTGCTCGCGGCGTTCGATAATGCCGACGTGAGGCTCGAAGTCCTGGCATTCAGTAATCAGCCTTTCCCTCCAGGCCGGCTGGAGTTTCAGCGCGCGACCTTGAACAAACCACCCGGAAATAACCCGCAAACACCCGTGATATGGCGAGGGAGGCTGCTCTACGACGATCAGCGCAGTCTTGTGGTGTGGGCCAAAGTCAGAATCTCGGTGGATGGCGACATATTCCTTGCCACGGAGAGCATTCCGAAGGGCGCGGTGATTCGCGCCGATCAGGTTGCCACCGCCCACGTTCGGCAATTTCCGTCGAGCGAATTATCACCTACCTTGCCTTTAGCAGTTGTTGGGAAAATCGCGCGCCGTATACTTCCGGCCGGCCAGCCGATCGTCGCCGACGCGTTAGATGACTTCAAAGACGTGTTCCGGGGTGAGACAGTGCATGTCCAAGCGATCGACGGGGGAGCGAGTATTCGGTTCGATGCTATTGCACAGTCGTCCGGGCAAAAGGGCGAAGTCATTATGGTCCACAACCCATCCAGCGGAAGAAACTTTCGCGCTCTGATCGAAGGCCCCGAACAGGTGGCAGTACGAGGAGAGCTGTGAAGCACGCGGGATTGACGTTCATCGTAATAGGCATGGCGCCGCTATCGACTCTGTTTGCCGCAGCCAAAAAGCCAGCGCCCAACGCACCACCGACCTTGGATCAGCACGTTCAAGAAGTGAATGAACGGTCGCGTCAGCTGTCCAATACCACGCCTGGCTCTCTTTACTTTCCGACTGGACGCTTGGGAGACGGCGTTCGAGACGTGCGTGCCAGCCAAGTCTATGATCTAGTCACGATTGTTGTTTTGGACAATTCCTCCGCTGTTTCCACCGGCGTTACCAAGACGGCTCGACAATCGAGCGTGGCTGCGGCGGTCACTTCTCTGGCGGGCCCAAAGAGCCCAACGGGCGCCCTTGCGAATCTCGCCAACGCCTCCAACAATACGCAACTGCAGGGTCAAGGTACCACCAGCCGTGGGACTACCATCTCCACCAACGTGACCGCCGAGGTCACGGCCGTCCTGCCCAACGGCAACTTGGTAGTAAAAGGGCAAAAGGATATCTCCGTAAATGGGGAAAAACAAGTCATCACGATTCAGGGCATCGTACGCCCGGACGACCTCAGCCCCGTGAATGAAGTATTCTCGGCCAGGGTGGCGAGACTCGAGATTCTGGTCAATGGGAAAGGCGTGGTTAACGACGCGGTTAAGCGACCATTCGTGCTGTATCGATTGTTGTTGGGGCTGCTTCCGTTCTAACGCCATGAATTCCAGTAAGGTAATGTGCCTTCTTGCCCTGATGCCGCTTGGGGCGGCCAACGAGCGAACACGGCTCAAAGATCTGGTATCGATTGAAGGGGTCCGGGACAATCAACTAGTCGGATACGGGATCGTGGTTGGCTTGAACAGAACCGGCGACTCACAGCAAACCATATTCTCCGCCCAAAGTCTGACCAACCTCCTGCAGCGCATGGGCGTTGTGGTCTCACCGACGCTCATCCAGGTGCGGAATACGGCGGCCGTTATTGTTACAGCCGACCTGCCGCCGTTTGCACAACCGGGAACCCGGATCGATATCTCGGTGGGGGCCGTGGGCGACACTACGAACCTGCAAGGCGGCATCTTGGTTCTGACGCCGCTGAAAAGCTCGGACGGGCAAGTGTTTGCCGTTGGGCAGGGCTCGGTGATCACCGGTGGCTTCGTTGCTGGGAAGGGCGGCAATACCAAAGGGCTGAATCATCCCACTGCGGGGCGCATCCCGAACGGGGCGATTGTCGAGAGACTCGCACCTTCGATTGCTCCTCAGGGCCACATCAAATTGCAATTGCGCCGTGCGGATTTCATTACTGCGGCCCGAATCATGACCGCGATCAACGACAAGTTCGGTAACGACACAGTACACCCGGCACACGCCGACAACTCCGCGCTGGTCTCCGTGGACACGCCAGCCGCTTACAGTTCAAAGACGGTGGAGTTCCTGAGCGAACTTGAAAACGTGTTGGTGGAAGCAGACCGGCCCGCGCGTATCGTGATCGACGAACGCACCGGCACTATCGTCATGGGCAAGGAAGTCCGAATCGCACCCGTGGCGATTTTGCACGGCGCGCTGACGGTGCAGATTCAAACCAACTTGAACGTATCCCAGCCGGCTCCGCTGTCGGCCGGACAAACCACTGTGACCCCGGCGGTCACTGTCACCACCAACGAGGCGACGGCCAAGAATATCGTGCTCGAGCAAGGCGCCAGCGTCGAGGAACTGGTCCGGGCGCTGACCGCGATCGGATCGACAGCCCGAGACATTATCGCGATATTGCAAAATCTCAAAGCGGCGGGCGCCCTCGAGGCCGAAGTGGAGGTACTCTAACACATGCCAATACAGTCCGCGGCGGCACTTTCGGCGAGTTTTCCCCCTACCTCGCCGAGCGCCGCCTCGCCCGACTCCAAAGACACGCCCGAGAAGATCCGCAAGGCTGCCACGGACTTTGAGGCCCTGCTGATCGCTCAGATGCTCAAGTCGGCGCGCGAATCGGGTGGCGGCATGACGGGGGACGCCGACGAACAAGATGAGACAAACTCGACTATGCTGGAACTAGGAGAGCAGCAGCTGGCACAGGCGTTGTCCGGCAGTGGCGGGCTGGGAATCGCTAAAATGGTGATCGCAGGACTTACGAATCATGCGAATCGATGATCTGAATCGCACGCCTGTAACGCCGGGCACGGAGAAGTCCGGGCAAACAGGTCAACGGCGCCCTCCAGAGAAAGACGGCGTTGCCATCTCGGACCAGGCGGAAGTATCGCATTTGGCCCAATCGCTTTCCGCGCCTGAGCCAGGGCGGATTGAGGAGCTTCGGTTGCAAGTGCAGTCGGGGAGTTACGAAGTTTCGGCGCAGAGCGTGGCGAATGCGCTTATTGACGCACACTTAAACGAGTGAGAATTCAGCTGAACCACTAGGAGAGGCTTCTTGCAAAAGTAGCTCGCCATCCGGGAAACCAGGGTCGGCAACGGGCGGGGTGCAAGCGTTCCAAGCCTCGGCGAGGGTGAAAAGCAGGCCTTCCGCTTCGGCCAAGGGTGCTTCCATCTGCTTCATATTGGCTTCAATCAACAGCCGAACGACATATCCATATAGGCCGGCCAGGTTGCGGCTTAGAGCGATGTCGGCTTCGTGGTTCAAGGAGTGGGATAACTCGGTCACGATACCTATCGCTTTGTTAATTGAACGAGTACGCGCGCGGATGTCTTTGTGCCGAACATGGCGGCGCGCAGCAGCAATCGAATCCAGCGCGGCGCCATAAAGCATTTGAATCAGCTTCAAAGGGGTGGCGGCCAGAACTTCGTTGTCGAAGTAGTTTTGGTATCCGTGGTTGCGCATTCTACTTACGTATCGTCTTCCGATGCCATTACTTCTGCCGAACTTCCGAGGTCTTGGGCAAGCCGCAAAACATATTCCGGAGGTATCTGCGAGACTACTTGTTGCGTAGTACGGTCCACCACGCGGATGACGGCCCGATGCGTCTGGCGATCGAGGAGAAACTCCAGTTGGTTTTGCCCGAGAACGCCGCTTTCGTTCACCGACTTGGCAGCTTGCAGCAACTGCCTGCGTTGGTCAGCTTCCTGCGCGGAGACCTGCGGAGAGGCGGGTGGTGAAGACGCGGCGAGTTGGACAGAAGTGATATTCATCCCAAACCTTCCAAATGTCAGGAACTATCTGTTGATGCTCATCGGCACCAGCAAAAAAAGTTTGAGGAGTACCGAGGGGAAATGGAAAGACGGGCCGCTATGCCAGGTTCAGGACCTTCAGAGTGGTCCCTTTATCGGCTTCGATCTTCTTTTGCAGCAACATGATCGCGTAAATGAGTTGCTCCGGGCGCGGGGGGCATCCTGGAACGTATACATCCACAGGGATAACCTGGTTCACCGGAATCAGAGCGTAGTTGCTGAAAACGCCGGTGGAAGTAGCGCAGGCGCCCATCGAGATCACCCACTTCGGTTCGGGCATCTGTTCATAGAGGCGGCGAATCACCGGCGCCATCTTGTTCGAAACCCGCCCAGCGATGATCATGAGATCGGATTGTCGCGGCGACCCCCGCATCACCTCGGCGCCAAAGCGCGAAATGTCGAACCGAGACCCGATCATCGACATCATCTCGATGGCGCAGCACGCCAGACCAAAAGACATCGGCCAGATGGAATTCTTCCGGCCCCAGTTGATCGCTTTGCCGATGGTAGTGGTAATGATGCCTTCGGGAACGCTGGCAGCGTCCTCGTTATCGATGCGCGCAAAAAGCTCGCTCGGAAGGCTCGGTTGAAACTTGGGCTCACGATCCACGATCCTATTATCACATGGAGCAACAGGACGGCACGGTTCAGCACCAACCAGATCTACCGGACCCACCTCTCATCGAGCAAGCCGCCCGCGCCTGGGGTATCGAGACCGATTATTGGGACATCTGGGGCAAACAGCATCATGCCTCCGCGGCGTTAGAGGCAGCGATCCTACGGTCGTTGGGCGTCAACATGCTTTCCAAGGCTTCACTCCGCGAGGCGATTGAGCTCCGCGGCCACCGCCAGTCGCGTTCGCCTCTCGCGCCGACCATCTTTCTCACTGCGGGAAGGACGCCGCACGAGATCAACGTCTCGCTGCCAGCCGACCGTCAGGCCAACCATGGCGACTCACCGGCAACTCTTCGAATCCACCTGGAAGACGGGAGCAAAATCGAGACGGAGATCGCGCCCGGTGAGATCCAGGCGGGCCAGCGTCTTCGTCTACCCGGCGATCTTCCCTTGGGATATCACCAGGTCACGCTGGAGATGGCCGGTGAGACAGCGCAGCCATCGCGCTTGATCGTGTGTCCGAGCCGGGCCTTTGAACCAGCCTGGCTTCAGAGCGGGCGCGCCGCCGGGGTTGCCATCAGCTTGTATGGACTGCGGAGCCAGCGGAACTGGGGCTGCGGCGATGCCACCGATCTCCGAGCTCTCACCGATTGGGTGGCCGAGCGCACCGGAGCCAGCTTCGTCGCCCTCAATCCGCTGCACGCGATTCCGAACCGCCAGCCTTACAATACCAGCCCCTATCTTCCGAACTCCATCTTTTATCGCAACCCTATTTATCTCGACATCGAGGCCATCCCCGACTTTGGCTCTTGCACTCGCGCCAAGGCGTTGTTCGAGTCAGCCAGAGTACAAAAAGAGATCGCCACGCTGCGCGCCGCCGAACTGGTGGAATACGAGCGGGTTTACGCTTTGAAGCTCCGCTTCTTGAAACTACTGTTTCAAACCTTCCTCGAGGAATGGCGCGATAGTACGGCACGCGCCAGCGAGCTGAAGAAATATATCGAAAGCGAAGGCGACTTGCTGCATCGCTTCGCGGTCCACTCCGCGCTGGACCATGCGATTCATAAGCAGTCCTCCGAGATTTGGAACTGGACGGGCTGGCCGGAGCAATACCAGGACCCCAACTCCGACGCGACACGCGACTTCGCACGAAAACACTGGCGTAGCGTTCTGTTCTACAAATACATGCAGTGGCAGCTCGATCTGCAGCTCGCTTCCGCGCAGCAACATAGCATCGAACGCGGCCTGAGCATCGGTCTGTATCATGACCTGGCTCTGGCCACCGATCGCTTCGGCTCGGACCTTTGGGCGCATCGCGACTTCTTCGTTTCCGGTTGCCGGGTAGGCGCGCCGCCCGACGGATTTTCCCCCAAAGGCCAGGACTGGGGCTTCCCGCCGCCCAACTCGGACCGCCACGTGGAAGACGGTTACCGCCTGTTTGCCGAGTCCATCCGGAAGAACTGCCGGCATGGCGGTGCGCTTCGCATCGATCATGTCATGCGCTTCTTTCGCCTGTACTGGATACCCGATGGCATGGAGGCCACTGAAGGCACCTATGTACGCGATCGCTACGAGGCGCTGCTTTCGATCCTGGCGCTCGAGAGCGTGCGCAATCAGGTGATCGTCATCGGCGAGGATTTGGGCACGGTGCCCGATGAGGCGCGTGAGGTGCTGCATCGCTTCGGAATCTTGAGCTATCGCTTGCTCTACTTCGAACAAGACAACAACGGCCGCTTCCGCCCGCCGCAAGAATATCCGCGCGACGCGTTGGTATCGGCGACGACGCACGATCTGCCAACGCTGGCCGGCTTTTGGTTGGGCCGGGACATCGAAGCGCGACGCGAAGCCGGGCTATTGACCGATGAGGGCGCCTATCAGAGCATGCGCGCCGATCGGGCGCGCGAAAAACAGAAGCTCCTGGATCTGCTCACCGGTCTGAAGCTATTGCCGGATTGGTTCCCACGCGATGCGTCCCAAGTGCCAGAGCTGGTGGGCGAGTTGCACAATGCCATCGTGGGCTTTCTCACATCCACGCCGTCCAAGCTCATGGTGCTGAATCAGGAAGATCTGCTGAAGCAGGCCGAGCAGCAAAACCTGCCCGGAAGCACCGAGGAGTATCCGAACTGGCGCAGGAAGATGAAATGCACAGTGGAGGAGCTGTGGACATCCGGAGAGATTCAGGATTTCGCGCGGATGTTCCGTTTATGGCTGGAACGAACGGGGCGGCTGAATGTCCCGGACGTGAATCAGGCGAAATAGTCTTTCACTTTGTCGAGCAAGCCTTTTTCATGCGGTTCGTTCTCTTCGGGAAGGGTCTCGCGAAGCTGCTCGAAAAGCCTGCGCTGCTCGCGCGTCAGCTTGCCGGGAACTTTCACGTCCACCTGCACGAACAGGTCGCCCCGGCCACTGCCCTGTAAGCGCGGCACTCCCAGATTCTTGAGGCGAATGCGCGAACCGGTCTGAATTCCTTCGGGCACCTTCACCTGCTCGAGACCGTCGAAGGTGAGCAGATTGATCTGCGTCCCCAGCACGGCTTGCGCCACGTTAATGGGAACCGTGCAGAGCAGATCGTCTCCCTGCCGCTCAAAGATGGGATGCTCCTTCACCTTAATCACGACGTATAGGTCGCCGGCCGGACCACCGTTGAAGCCCGACTGCCCCTCGTTGGCGAGCTTCAGATGAGTACCAGAATCCACGCCCGCGGGAATGGTGACTTTCAATTTCCTCTCGGTGCGAACCTGGCGCTCACCCTTGCACTCGGTGCAAGGCCGCCGCACGATTTGCCCGCGTCCGCCGCACTGCGAACAGGTACGGCGAATCTGCAGGAAGCTCTGTTGATAAACTACCTCGCCCCGCCCGTGACACATGGGGCAAGACACCAAGCCGTCCACTTTCTCCGCACCGCTGCCCTGGCAGCGTGAACAAAGATCCATGCGCGGCACCTGAATCTCCACGCTGAGCCCGCGAATGGCGTCTTCAAGCGACATTTCGAGGTCATAACGAAGATCCTCGCCGCGCTGCGCGCGAGTACGCCCACCGGCCCGCCGGCCAGCTCCACCGAAAAGGTCGCCAAAGCCGAAAAGATCGCCAAGAATATCGCCGAAATCGGTGAACGTGGATGGATCGAAGCCCTGAGATCCCATGCCCTGCAGCCCTTGGTGGCCATAGCGGTCATAGGCGGCACGCTTCTGGGGATCGCTCAGAACGCTGTACGCCTCGGCGGCTTCCTTGAACCGCTCCTCGGCATCCTGATCGTTCGGATTACGGTCCGGATGATACTTGAGCGCCAATTTCCGGTAGGCGCCCTTCAGACCCGCGTCGTCACAATCGCGGCTCACGCTCAGGATTTCGTAGTAGTCGCGCTTGGTGGCGTTCATTTCTTGTTTACCGCTACCTTCACCATGGCCGGGCGCAAAAGGCGTCCTCGGAAATTGTACCCCGGCTGATACTCATCGAGAATGGTTTGTTCCTCGACATCGCCGGTCTCCACCATATCGACGGCATGGTGGAGGTGAGGGTCAAATTTCTGCCCCTTCGTGGTAATCGTCTCTAATCCCAACTTCTTTAGAGAGTCCGCAAGACGCTGGTAAATCAGCTCCATTCCGCGCGCATACACCTTGTCGGCGGTGTGCGTCTTGAGCGCCCGCTCAAAATCGTCCAGAATCGGCAGAATAGCACGAACACTGTCGGAATGGGCGTATTCCAGCACTTCCGACTTCTCCCGCTCAGCCCTGCGGCGGAAATTGTCGAATTCCGCCTGGCGGCGCAGAAGGCGGTCGAGCAGCTCGCGGTTTTCCTCCACCAAACGGTCGCGCTCGGCGGTTACGGTTTCCAGGGTTGCACTGCCGTCGGCGGGAGGATCCGCCGCTCCGTTTCCACCCGTGGCAGTTGCACTCTCACCGGCGTCGACAGTGGGTTCCTTCATATCCATACTTCCTAGTTTATAGTTTCGCCAGTTGATCGGCTTGCCGCGCGAACGGCGGCGGAATATCAAACCAGCAAGCTTCCGAACGCCTGCCCCACGTGATACACGGCAGACATGGCTTTTCCATAGTTCATTCGCATGGGCCCGAGCACGGCAATCTTGGCCGAAAGGCCGCCGGCCAGTGAAATGGAAACTCCAATCAGCGACAGCTCCCGCATGCTGGGATGCACGTCTGCTAACCCCACGTGCACGGCCACTTCGCCCGCGGGCTGTTCCAGGAAGCGATCCAACAACTGTAAGATGCGCTTCTTCTCTTCCAGGGTATGGAAAAGCTCGCGCAACTTTTCACGCGTCAAGTGCAGATCCAGGCCCACCAGGTTGCTGGCGCCTTCCAAATGAATCTCGGGGGCCACTTCGATATCCAGCAGGCCCTTGGCGTACAGCTCGTTCAACCGCTTTAAAATCGCATCGTAGGCCGCGCTCTGTTGTTCCAAGCGCCGCTCCAATTCGGTGTGGATCTCCGACAGCATCCAGCCGCTGAAATTACGATTGATGTAATTGCGAATGGATGCCAACTCGTCGTGCGAGACGTTCTCATCCACCGCGACCACGCGATTGCGCACCATGCGGTCCCGTGTCACGACAATCATCAGCACCCGCTGATCCGCCAGTGCGATCAGTTCGATCTGGTGCAGCGTCTGGCTGGAAGCGGGAATGGCGGCCGTGATGCCTACGCTATTGGTCATCTCCGTCAGCATGTGAGACGAGCGCTCCACGCGCGCTTCCATAGTGGCGAGCTGGCTCAACTCGGCACGCAGACGCTGTAACTCAGTGACAAGCACCCGCCCGCGCGCAAGGGACTGGACGTAACTGCGAAAGGCCTTTTCAGTTGGAATGCGACCGGCCGAGGTATGGGGCTGCGAAAGGTAGCCGTTCTCATAAAGATCGGCCATGACATTGCGGATGGTTGCCGGGCTCAGGTTGTCGCCGCGCTGCTTGGCAATGGTACGCGAGGCTACAGGTTCGCCGGTCTGGATATAAGACTCGACAATGGAATGCAGCACGTCCTGTTCGCGATGGGTCATCATAATGAAACGCTGAAGCCCCTAGCGGGCGTAGTCAACACCAACCCGTACTGATTTGATTATAAAAGGCTTGAGGCGCGTGGTCAAGCGCTTGCTGCGGCTTTCCGCAACGCGGCAATACGGGTGCACGGCTCTTGGGGCTGTCCAGACCGAAGGATCGGGCGTCGCCGAGTTGGTCCCGCACAAAATTCTCTGTGCGCGTGACCGCCTCTTGCAAGGCCTTATCTTTCTTGACGAAGGATACCCAAGCGATTGATTCTGTTGGCAGGTCGTATTCCCAAAAGCCTACTAAGCGGCCATGATCGACGATGGCGTGGCTGGGAGGGTCGGTCAGCACGCCAGCCATGACCTGGCTCTTGAGATTTTCACTTCGCAGCACCAAGAGCGAATCAATACCACCGAGGAGTGAGTAACACGGGCCTTTCGGAAGTTTGAATGCATCGAAACTAGCGCGATCTCCGGGCAGGAAAAAGCGCTGGTCGCCAGGGGCGATTTCGATAGCTTCCAGCCTCAGGGGATCGAGAGCGGCATTGGTTACCTTCACGCCCAGGCCTGAGAACGAATGGAAATCCGCAACGGATGCCGGTCCGATCCAAGCGAAATATTTTCGCGCGAGTTCGGTGTGGACCTGCTCCGGCGATAGTTTGAAACTGAGAGGGTTCGGATGCCAGACTGCGTATTGGTAGCGCTGCTGATCGAACCGGCCGTTGATGGGCACACGCCGAATGTCGCCGGACGCCTGCAGCTTGCCGAGCGCAACCGGGAGCGTGGTGGTGAGTCCTCTCTTCTTGCCTTCGGGGCCAAGGTTGCGGACCGCTTTGCCCGTGGCATCGTGCAGTCCGTCGGGATCGAGCGGGCCTTTCTCGAGAGCGGTAACGACGGCTTCGCAAAGTTTGTCGATTTCTTTTGCGGTGACTCCCAGTTTGGCTGCGGTCTTCATTTCGCCATCGAACTGTTGGCCGGCCGCGAGCCCGAGCGCAAAGTCGGACGCGGGAAGAACGTAGGTGCAACCGCGAGCGCTGGGCAGTTCATAGATCTTGAGCTTGGCTGCGTCGGCATCGGCGTGCTCGCGGGTGATTCCAGCGCGCGCAAACAGAGTCAAATATGGCGACACTCCGCCCACCGGTCGGGCCCAACCGGCGCGCTGCAGAACTTCGGCGGAAGACTTACCTTCGAGCGAGCCATCCAGCCCCTGACGGTGCGCGTACCAAGCGCGAAGCTTCGATGCATCGACCATGACACCTCCTTACCAGCGCTGTTCGGTGGCCGGGGAACAGCTCGATAAATAGCGGCTTTCGCCTTCCATGCGCTCGAAAACCGATTGAACGGCTATGCGCCCCGGGCCCCACAGACGCAGCCAATAATATCGATTACTCCAACTGGACGCTCCCCAGCCGAAGCCCAAGCTGAATCCGGCGCGAGGATGCTCGAAATGCAATTGCATCTCGACCGAGGGGTCTTTGAAGATGAGCGCCGTGGGCTTAACCAAGATCGACTGGCCGGGCGCGAGGTCGCGCACGAACACGTTGCCCGAAGCGTGCAGCAGCAGAAGCCCGGGGGCTTGCGGCGCCGAGAAGCGATCCAGGAACATGCCAACCGGGTAATGCGTTTCCTTATCGTTGCCGTTCTGCGTTGTGTACCAGATATTGGTGGAAAACCAATCGTAGGCCACGTTGCTAGTGGCGAGCATAAACAAATGCTCTCGCACATCCACCTCTTCGCCGGGCTGCAATGGAAGCGCGATCATTTCGCCCGGTGCATCGCGCGAGAAGGCGATGTGGCCAGGACCTTGGGCCTGCATCATGATGAGTGGCAGCCCGGCAAACATGCGCTTCCATCCGGAAGCGAGCGACATGGTAGTGATGTTCAACTGCGGATCTTTCCACAGCAGAACGTGGTGCGTAAAGTAAATGCTATCGGAAGCGGCGAGGTTGACGTCGGCGACAGGCACGTAGAGGCCCTCAATCTGGCAGAACGAATTGCCGAACTGGAGCTTGGCCATGTCCTTGCGGCCGGGCAGCTCCGCCCAACCGGATTCGCTGCGGACGGTGGGAGCTTTCACCGTCGCGCCGCAACGCGGGCAGCTTAATGGATCGGCGGAGATTTCAGCGCCGCACCAGGGACACGAGGTTGGATCGCCGGCGGCCGATGCCGATGGTTGCGGAACGCGAGGCGGCGGTTGCACTGGCTGGGAGTACTGAACCGGCTCTGCAGGCTCGGAGGGCGCTGGCGCAGGCGTATTCATGGAGCTGCCGCACGCGGTACAGAAATTGTCGGTGTCTCGGACTGGGCTACCACAATTCGTGCAGAACATCGGTTACTCCGTGTGGTGATGGACGTACATGGACTGGATGCCGATGCGTCCTGGTCCGGTCATGCGAGCCAGACTCATATTGGTTCCTCCGAAGAATCCAGTGCCGAGCTTCTGAAATTCCACATCCATGCTGACGGACGAGTCCTTATAGAGAAACGCGCCAGGCTCCACCATGATGCTTTCGCCGGCCTTGAGTTTGCGCTCGAACACGTTGCCATAGCCGTGTAATAAAACGAGTCCGGGGCTGTTGGTCGTCACAAAGCGATCCATGAACATCCCTTGGCCACCGAACAGAATGTTGGCAAGTCCCTTCACTCGCACGAACGAGTAGTCAATCTGGTGGGAACCCAGTACAAACGCGTGCTCGCGAACATCGATCTCCATTCCGGGATGCAAGGGCAGGACGACGAGTTCGCCAGTAGCGTCGCGAGAGAAAGCGATGCGGCCGGGCCCGGCTGCCACGCTGATGATGAACGGCATGCCGGCGAAGGCTCGCTTGAGGCCGCCGGGCAATTGCAGCACCGACAGTGGAACGTTGTCGTCCTTCCACAGCATGATGTGGTGCTCAAAGAACACCGAGTCGTTCGCGCCCAGATGGATCTCGGCCACCGGAACAATTTCGCCTTCCACCTGACAGGTGCTGGAGCTGAACTGAAACTCGGTCATGTCGCGAAGACGGGGAGCTTCGCGCCAACCCGACTCACTCACCAGGTTGCGAATGTCCAGCGGCGCACCGCACGCGCGGCAGGTGAGCGCGGTCTTTTCGTTCATGCTCTCGCACCACTGGCACGGGATGCGTTCGAGCGGCGCTGCCGGATTCATCGAAAAACCTCCGCGGGCTTGGTCAGCCTGCGGTTGTCATGGTACCAAGGGAGCGATCAGGCTCGCATCGAGATATTGCTCGAAGTCGCGAAGACCTTCCGGCGAGCCGATTTCGTAGAACCGTTCGTGAACTTGAAATCCGCCGAGGCGTCCCTGGAGACTGAGATCGTGGAACAGAGTTGCGAGATCGGCGGGAGTGGGAACGTCGAAGAGATCGCGGCGGAGACAGGAAAGGCCGTAGTCGATATACTGCATGCCCGGAGCGGCTGCCTTGTCGTACAACATGACGCGTCCGGGCTGGTAGATCACGTTGCTGCGATCCCAGCGGCCTTCATTGCGAAGAACGGTCATAAGAGCAGGCTGATGGCTGGCTTGAAAAGCGCGCCAGACTGGCCCGAATTCGACTGGCAGGAACGAATCGCCATAGATGACGAAGAAGCTCTCGTCGAGCACGCCTTCATCGCGCGCCAGACGCAAAGCTCCAGCCGTTCCGCGAAGGCTCTCGCCCTCGTCGACGTACCGAATCGAAGGCACCGGGGGCGACTCTTCGGCCCAATAGCGCCGGATCATATCGCCTTGATGGCCGATCGAATAGACGACCTCGGAGATGCCTTGAGCCGCAAGCCAGTGGACCTGATGCCAGGCGAAAGGGCGGCCGCGCACGGGCAACAGCGTCTTGGGACAAGTCTCAGTGAGCGGAAGCATCCGCGTTCCAAGTCCGCCGGCAAGTATCACACACTGCATAATTAATCCCGGGACAGGAGCTTCGAACCTTCGTGATCGAACTTGAAACGGAACTCGCGCAACCCTTCGTTCAGCATCGCGCGGCGTAGCGCATCGCGATCGTCGGCGTAGAAAAGCAGAAAGCCGCCCCCGCCCGCACCGACCAGCTTGCCGCCCACTGCGCCATTTTCGCGGCCGATTTCGTACCAGCGATTGATGCCTTCATTGGTGGTACCGGGCGACCGCTCTTTCTTATGCATCCAGTGCTCGTGCATCAGCTCGCCGAAGCGCCGTGTGTTGCCTTGCTCCAGTGCGAGTTTGATGCATTGGCCCAGTTGCTTGGTGAAGTGCAGATTATCGAGCATGGCATTGTCGCCGAGTTCGGAACGAACTTTTTGGTCGTCCAGCACGGCCGAGGCATTGCGGGAGTAGCCGGTGAAAAACATCATGAGACGCTCTTCGAGATTGTAGAGTGTGCTGTTGCTGATGTTGAGCGGCGCAACTTTGACTTGGCCGTCTTCTGTGAACTCGAAGCACGCCAGCCCGCCGAAAGCCGCGATGTATTGGTCTTGTTTCCCGACCGGCTCCTGCAGAATTTCGATCTCGATCTTGCAGGCTTCTTCGGCTACCAGTGCGGGATCCACGTACTTGCGCTTGAAGGCGTGCACCGCGCGCAGCAGCCCGACCGTGAAAGCCCCCGAGGATCCAAGACCGGTGCCGGCGGGAACATCCGCCATGCTGACCACTTCGATGGGTGGCTGAATGTCGTGCATGCGCAGCGCTTCACGGATCAAAGGATGGCGGATGTCATCCAACGTCATGGCATGTTCGAGGGCCGAGTATTTCAGGAAGTAACCGCCGCTGAATGTTTCGTTGATGCCGACGTAAATATGTTTATTGATTGCGGCTGAAATGACGAAGCCGCCGAAGCGTCGATAGTACGAGGGCAGATCTGTTCCGCCTCCGCCGATGGAGATCCTAAGGGGTGTGCGAGTGATGATCATCGAGCGCTGTCAGCGGTACGCTGCCAAGCGAATTATCGGCTTCAACGCGGCTAATCTGTAGAGAAGATGCGGTTTCCCCGATCAAGCGGCATTCTGCTGCACCCCACTTCGCTGGCTTCGCCGCACGGTATCGGCGATCTCGGCGCTGAAGCCCGGCGCTTTGTCGATTTCCTGGCCGATGCCGGCCAGAAGCTGTGGCAGGTGCTTCCGCTCGGGCCGACCGGCTATGGCGAGTCGCCCTATCAATGCTTTTCCGCTTGGGCCGGCAATCCCCTGCTCATCAGTTTGGAACGTCTAGTTGAAAAAGGCTGGCTGGATGCATCGACGCTGGAAAACGCGCCTGATTTTTCGGAAGACCGCGTAGATTTCGAACGCCTGATCCCGTGGAAGACGGCACTGCTTCAATCCGCTGCCGCGAACTGCTCCGATTTCGACGACTTCTGTAGAGGGAAGCAGCATTGGCTGGACGATTTCGCGCTCTTCACGGCATTGAAGGCGGAGCATCAGGGAGCCGGGTGGACGCATTGGGAGACGGGCGCGCGCGATCGCGATCCGAAATTATTGGCTCGGTGGCGCGAGCAGCTGGCCGGGCCGATCGCGGCGCAAAAGTTCCTTCAATTCGCGTTCTATGAACAGTGGCGTGAGCTGCGCGAATATGCCCGAGCGCGCGGTGTCCGGGTTATGGGCGACCTGCCGATCTATGTCTCGCACGATAGCGCGGACGTATGGGTGAATCGGCAGTATTTTCATTTGGACGCGCAAGGCAACGCCACGGTAGTTTCCGGTGTGCCGCCGGATTACTTTAGCGAAACGGGTCAGCTTTGGGGGAATCCGATTTATCGCTGGGACGCGCTCGCGAAGGATGGTTACGGCTGGTGGCTGGATCGATTTCGCGCGACGTTCGAAATGGTGGATATGATCCGATTGGATCATTTTCGCGGCTTCGAGGCGTATTGGGAAGTTCCCTCGTCGGAGCCGACGGCGGTGAATGGCCGCTGGGTGAAGGGTCCAGGCGCTGGGTTGTTCCGCGCGGCGAGAGCAAAGTTGGGCGAGCTGCCTTTTGTGGCGGAAAACCTGGGAGTGATCACGCCCGAAGTGGAAGCGATTCGAGAAGAGTTCGGCTTCCCCGGCATGGCGGTGCTGCAGTTCGCCTTCGGCACCGATCCGCAGGCGCCGACGTTTCGTCCTCACAATTATCCGCGCGAGGTGGTGGCGTACACGGGAACGCACGATTGCGATACGACGGTTGGGTGGTGGTCGAGCGCGGGGCGGGGCGAGAGCACGCGGTCCGATGAGGATATCCGCAAGGAACTCGATTTCGCGAGACGCTACCTCAATACCGACGGCAAGGAGATTCACTGGACCTTTATTCGCGCGCTGGAAGCATCGGTCGCCGATACGGTTTTAATCCCGATGCAGGATGTGCTGGGACTGGGGACCGAGGCGCGGATGAATCAGCCCGCGACGTTGGGTGGGAATTGGCGATGGCGTTATCGGCCGGGGGTTTTGAAGCCGGAGCTAGCGCGGCGGTTGAGAGAGATGGCGGAGTTGTACGAGCGGCTCTAGCGCAGCGCTTAGCGAGCTACACTGAAAGTAAAGCAGCATTCAAGCGCCATACTCTTATGAGGACATACAGTTTCAAGGTAGTGGTGGAACCCGACGAAGATGCCCAGGGTAATGCGGCTTGGCACGCCTACTGTCCAGCACTGGAGAGCGTCGGCGGCGCCACTTCTGGACGGAGCAGAGAACAAGCGTTGACGAACATCAATGAAGTAGTACGCATGATCGTTCAGGAGTTCATCGACGAGGGGAAACCGCTACCCGAAGGGCCGGGGGATTCGGTCGAGATCGAAGAAGTCTCCGGAGAGAAGCCACGCATCGCGATCACCGTTTAGCCTATGCCATGGATTCTCGTGGCCTCCGGTCGCTGACTGCCCGCGAACTGATCGCCGCTCTCGAACGCGACGGTTTTTCTTTCGTCCGCCAGACCGGATCTCATCAGCGTTACCGACACCCTAGATGGTTGACGCGTAACCGTAGCGCCACATGGACGAGGGGATACGTTCACGATCAAAACACTAAAATCCATGATCGAGTCGCAAGCTGGGTGGACGGAAGAAGACCTCAAACGGCTGCACCTTCTGCCGTAGGCGCAGACCGTAGCTAGCGCAGGGCAGCGCTGGCGAGAATGCTCAGCTTTTCCCAAGTGGGGACGCGGATGCGCTTTTCGAGCACGTTGAAATTCGAGCGTTCGATGCGGCCGAGCAGGCGGCGGTAGATTTCGATCAGCGCCCACAGCGACGGACGGCTGCGGGCGTGGACCAGGGCGATCAGAGGCCGCGATTCTTCGTAATAAGCGCGCGCGCGCTGCGCTTCGAAACTCATCAACTGGACGAATCGCTCATCGTGCTTTGCGAGGTCGGCGCCAAACTTGCGAATGTCTTCTTCTGGAATGTAGATGCGGCCGTTTTCTCTATCCTCGCGGACGTCGCGCAGGATATTGGTCAATTGAAAAGCGATGCCGCATTTTTCCGCGAGCAATAGCGCATCGGGCGATTCAAATCCAAAGATGTGAATGATGGTGAGCCCAACCACGCTCGCCACTTGATAACAATAACGATACAGCTCGTCAAACGTCTGCAGTTGCTTGGGCTGCAAATCCGAGCTGACGCCCGCGATCATTTCGTAGAAATATTCGTGCGGGATGTGGTAGTTCTGTACCGTATCGTGAAAAGCTGGCCAGAGCAGATTCTTGCCGTACCGGCCTTGAAGCGCGCAATCCAGATCGTGCCGCCATCGGTCGATTCCTTCGCGTGAAGCGCCTTCGCCTTCGCTGATATCGTCGCAGTAACGCATGAACGCATAGATGGCGCATATGGCGTCGCGCTGCTCGCGTGAAAGCAGCAGGAACGAGTAATAGAAATTGCGGGCACGCGTGCGGGCGATCTTCTGGCAGAAGGCATAAGAAGCCTTCAAAGAGTGTTCCACAAACTCCCGACCAGCAACTGGACGCGTTCGAACTTGGAGATGGCCGGACGGCGCGCCAGCACGTTGTAATCTTGTTGCTCGATCTTTTCGAGCACACGCATCCCGCCCCGGCTGAACAAGTCGAGATCGAACCCGAGGCGACGGCCCACTGTTTTGCTTAGCGGCAGGCCATCGAGGAAGAGTTTGCGCGCCACGTGGATGGCATCGCGCATCACATTCTGGAATGCTGGATTGAATGTCCCCGCCTGCAAATCCGGGACGGTGTAGCCGTTCCGCGCAAGAACCTCGAGCGGCAAGTACACGCGGTCCTTTTCTAAGTCCACCGTTACATCCTGCCAGAAATTGGCGAGCTGCAGAGCGGTGCAGGTAGCGTCGGACATACGATCGCGCTCGGCGTCCGAGTAGCCGCACAACCGCAGCACCAGGCGGCCGACTGGATTGGCGGAGCAGCGGCAATACTCGAACAGTTCATCCCAGTTGGCATAACGCGTCACGCGCTGGTCGTGCTCAAAAGCGCTGATTAAGTCCGCAAAGAGCTGCTGGGGCAGATCGTACTTTCGCACCGTGCCTTCGAGCGCAACAAAAACGGGATGCTGGACGCGCCCCAGGTACATGGCTTCCAATTCATCGCGCCACCAGGCGAGCAGGCGCAAGCTTTCGGCCGTATCTCCGATTTCGTCGCCTAAATCGTCGGCCCAGCGGCAAAAGGCGTAGACGTTGTAGAAATCCTGATGCAACCGCTTGGGCAAGAGAAAACTAACAACGTGGAAATTTTCGTAATGATGGGTCGCCAGCCAGTGCGTGTACTGCTCGGCTTCGGGCTTGGTGTAAGTGCCGCTCAGCGCATGCGCCGAGTTGACATAGTCTTTTGGCGCGAGCAGCGGTGCGTGCTGAGACACTACGGTATGATCGCGGTCTTCATATGACCGTTATGGCTCATCAAGTGCCGCATCACTTCCAGCAGGTTGGTGAGGGGCTCAACGCGGTTGACGAAATCGCGCGCGGTGATCACGCCCCGGCTGACAAAATCCAGCGCGCGGCGGATGTGCTCCGGCGTGTGATGGAAACTGGCCTTGCAAGTGATTTCCGAATAGTGCAGCAACTGCGTGTCCAACTGGATTTTACTGTCGTTGGGACAACCGCCGAAGAAGTTGACGATTCCGCCGCGGCGCAAGGATCTGGCGGCCGTCTCCCAGACTTCCGGAATACCCACCGCCTCAATCGCGATGTCAGCGCCACGGCCACCGGTAAGTTTGCGGACGTTTTCTACAGTTTCGCCAGGCTCGCCCGAAATGAGCAGTTCATCGGCGCCCATGGCGGCAGCGCGATCGAGTTGCGTCTTGCGGCGCCCCAGGGCCAGCACACGCGCCCCATAGGACTTCGCCAGGCGCACGAACATCAAACCGATGGGCCCTAAGCCAATTACCGCCACGGTGTCGCCGGGGCGCAACGAGGTTTCATCGATTCCGCGCAGCACGCAGGCCAGCGGCTCCACTAACGCGGCGTCCTGATAAGTAACATGCGGCGGAATCTCATACATATTCCGTTCGACGATGCGCGCCGGAATGCGAATGTACTCGGCGTAAGCGCCGTTGTTGAACAACAGATCCTCGCAGAGATTCTCACTGCCGCGTTTGCAGTAGAAGCATTCCAGACACGGAGCGGAATTTGCCGCCACCACGCGCTGGCCCACGCGAAAATTACGTACATCCTTGCCGATAGCGACGATATCACCTGACAACTCATGTCCGAACAATGCGGGGGGGACAATCATGCGGGCGTGATAACCACGACGAAATACTTTTACGTCGGTGCCACAGGTGAGCGCCGCCTGGACGCGTACCAGTACGTCGCCATCCCCAATGTTGGGAACAGCCACGGACTCGATCTGCAAGTCCTCTTTGCCATACAGCACAGCGGCTTTCATTTGCGTCTGCACTAAGACCACAGCTCCTTCACTCGCGACCACAACCCCCTCACGATAGCCACTTCATTCCCACTATAACCACGTCATCTTCACTATAACCACGTCATCTTCACTATAGCCACTTCTGAGGTTGCACTATAATTTTCAACGATTTAGGCTCCGGATGCAACGCCAAGTCGATGCCAGCGCGGATCTCGTTCAAAGGAAACCGGTGCGATACCAGATCCTCTACCGGTAAAGCGCCGCTGAAGACCAGGTCCGCGGACTGTTTCTGTAGATCCACGGAAGCGCTATAAGATCCAAAAATGTTTCGTTCACCCACGCAGATGTCGGCTCCCGACAGCTCGATGCGTTCCTGGTGCGAGGTTTGGGCAAACAAGAGAATCCGGCTGCCCGGCCGGGAGTAGCGAACCGCTTGCTCGACAATGCCGGGCGCGGAAGCGGCAACGATCACCGAATCGGCTCCACGGCCACCGGTCATATCCATGATGCGTTCCTGCAATCCGGGGTCGCGCGGATCGAGTGCGGCCGCGGCTCCAAAACGCAGAGCCAACTCGCGGCGATAGGGCATGGTGTCGGTGGCCACCATGGTGGCGCCGGAGCGCTTCACCAGCGCCGTGAAAAGCAGCCCGATCGGTCCCTGGCCCAGGATCAGCACGACATCTTCTTCCTGCGGATCCAGTTGGACGACACCCTTGACGCACGTGTTCACAGGCTCGACGAAACACGCGCGGTCGTACGACACACCGGCTGGAATCTTCTCCACGCCGCGCCGCACAATCCAGTCCATCACGCGGACATATTGCGAAAAGCCACCGCCCGCTGGTTCATATCCGGCAGTGACGCCGACTTTCTTGTAGACCGGGCATTGCGCGTATAACTTATGCCGGCAGTAGAAGCATTCCTGGCACGGGATGTGATGGAAGACGATGACGCGATCGCCGGCCGAAAATCCCCGCACTCCCGCGCCAGTGGCTGCCACTACACCCGCGGTCTCATGTCCGAAGATGCGCGGCGGCGCCAACAGATTGTATTCGATCTTCTTGAGATCGGTATGGCAGATGCCACAGCTCTCAACGCGGATGAGCAGTTCGCCTGGGCCGATGGCGGGCGTCGGCACTTGCTCTACCGACACCACGCTTTCGCCCGTGTAGACCGCGGCCCGCATCATAGGAGGCACGGCGGCAGGCACTGCCACCAACTCAGAATCGAGCGTCGGCAAGAAAATCCCCCAGCGCCTGAGCGGCGCGATTCGTTCTCTTATTCCATTTAATCAGTTCTGGAAACATGGTTCCTGGCCTCCGGATGGCAGCGGCCAGAATTTTCGTCCGGCTAAAGCGACCATCACCAGAACGCATTTGATTAAAATCCAAAGCAAAGCTTTCGTGGACTGTATCGGTTACGACACGTACAGCGTAAAAGGGAACGTTGTACCGTTGGGCGCGGAGCGCCACGGCGGCAGCCTCCATCTCCACGGCATCCGAACCCGCCTGGCCAAGCTCCACTTTTTCCACAGCCGTGGATACGACACGGTCGATAGAAAGTAGTTTCCCAGTCTTGAAAGGCTTCTGGCTGACAGGCAGTAGCGCAGGCGCAACGTCTACAACTTCGCTGGCGACAAAGACGTCACCCGCGTGGAGCGAAGGCTGGAGGCCTCCGCAAAACCCGGTGCTGATCAACGCAGTCATTCTGTTCTCGTGGTTCTCGCGTTCTTTCACTGCATCTACTGCGGCCCGCGCCAAGTTCGGTCCCGGACCATTCGCCACCATCACAACTTGCACCCCGTTCAAAAGGCCTTGACGAGCAAAATCGAGTGGCCAAGAGAGCTTCATGGCCTGGTCAACATGGACGAGCAATCCTTCCAACTCACGGCGCTCGGCGGCCACAAATACCAGCAATTACCGTAACCCGATTTACACGTAGCCATTGTTCCGGAACCACTCCACGGCACGCTGCAACGCTCCATCCACGGGCCGCGGATTGAATCCCAGGTCACGCTTCGCCTTGTCGAGCGAAACGAACATCTTCTTGCGCGCCATTTTCACTGCGTCGATGGGCGCGCGCGGCTCATGCCCCGTCAAATTCGCCCAGCCCGTGCTCGCTAAGCCAGCGGCATAAGCCACCCCGTAGGGGATTCGCCAGCGCGGGGCTTTTCCACCGCTGATGGCGGCCAGACGCGTCAGGATCTGCTGCAGTGTCAGGTTTTCGCAGCCCAGGATATAGCGCTCGCCGCTAATGCCCCGCTCACACGCCAACAAATGGCCCTCGGCAGTATCTTCCACGTCCACCAGGTTCAAGCCAGTATCGACGAAAGCCGGCATATCCCCTTTTAGATAGTCGACCACGATCTTGCCGGTGGGCGTGGGTTTGAAATCGTGATCGCCGATCGGCGCGGTTGGATTCACGATCACCACCGGAAAGCCCGCGCGCGCAAACTCCAGCGCCACTTGTTCGGCCTGAAATTTGGATCGTTTGTATGCGCCTGACATTTTTTCCAGATCTACTTGAGTTTCCTCATTGCCCAGACCGTCTTTATTATCTGCACCGCTTGGGGGCATTCCAATACAACCAACGGTGCTGGTATAAACCACTCTTTCCACACCCGCATCCCGCGCGGCGGTGAGCAGGTTCCGCGTGCCTTCTACATTCGAGCGGTAAAGTTCGGAAGGATCTTTGGCCCACAGGCGATAGTCTGCCGCGACGTGATACACCACCGCGCAACCGGCTACGGCGCGCTCCAAAGACTCTGGATCACGCAGGTCGCCCACCACCACTTCCCCGTCCAACTCCCGCACTCTGCTCGTATCTCTCACCAGAGCCCGCACCCTTTCCCCGCGTGCAAGCAATCGATTGGCTACGTGCCACCCCAGGAAACCGGTCGCCCCTGTAACTAGCGTCGGCCTCACACCCTCAACGCCCGTTCGATCCAGCTCTAACTTTAAGAAAAGTGTTTAGCGCAAGCAGCGGGAACGAGTGCCGGTACAGGTGATAGCACAGGTAGAAGACCTGCGGAAATCCCGTTCCGGTGGCCAATTCTTCGTCCCACGTTCCATCGCTCTTCTGCGTGCGATTCAAGTACTCAATGCCATCGTGCAAGCTGCTGCTCTTGGTGTCGCCGCCCGCCAACAGCGCAAGAACGGCCCAAGCAGTTTGCGACGGAGTGCTGGCCGCCGCCACAAAGCTCTTCTGCTGATAACTTTCGCAGCTCTCACCCCAACCACCGTCAAAATTCTGGATCGACCTCACCCACTCCAGGCCGCGCTGCACGTAGGCTTCGCGATCGCTCACGCCCGCAGCGGCCAGTCCGCGCAATGCCAGGAACGTGCCATAAACGTAGTCGACACCCCAGCGCCCGTACCAGCTTCCGTCTTCTTCCTGCGTGCGGATCAGGTATTGCACGCCCTTCTCGATGGCGGGATGCGATCGGTTGTATCCGTAAGCGCAGAGCGCTTCCAGCACGCGCCCAGTGATATCGGGACAGGTGGGATCGAGCATCGCGTTGTGATCGGCGAAAGGAACAAAGCTCAGGGGCCGCCAATCATTATCCACATCGAATGCCGCCCAGCCACCATCTTTGGACTGCATGTCGAACAGCCACTGAATGGCACGGTGCTCGCAGGCCTGCTGCTCCTCCGACTGGGATGCGCTCGACCGGTTCAGAGCCAGCAACACCATCGCGGTGTCGTCGATGTCAGGATAAAACTCGTTGGCAAATTCAAAATACCAGCCGGAAGGCTCGGTTTTGGGACGCTTGATGGACCAGTCGCCCTTGCGGCGGACTTCCTTGGTAAGAAGCCAGTCGGCGGAGCGGCGCAGAGCATCGTGCGGTGGTTCCACGGCTTCGCCCAGCGCGAACGCAGCTATGCCCGTGTCCCAAACCACGGAGAAGCAGGGTTGGAAGAAGAAGCGGTCGCCGTCTTTCACCATCAGATTGTCGAACTGGCGTTGCGCTTCCACGCGCTCCGGGCTGTCCGGCGGATATCCCAAGAGATCCAGCGCCATGATGACGTACATCATGGGTGGATAAATCGCCGCTACTCCATCCGTATGCTGTGTGTGCTCCAGCATCCACTCGCCGGCCTTGCGGATAGCGCGTTGCCGTATGGCCTTCGACCCGTATTTTTCCCACAGCTTCAGAACTTTGTCGATGCGCAGAAAAACATTACGCCAAGTGAAGCTGGTCCGATCGCGGCGAAACTCCAGTTGCTGCCCATTGACGACAAAAAGCTCTTGCAAATCGAACCCTGCCGGCACGGGGCGGCGCGGATTCATGGCATGCACGATGGCGAGAGGTATGACGATGGCGCGCGTCCACGACGACATCTCGTAGATGAAATTGCCGCACAGCACCATCTCAGGCGGAATGGACGGCGCATGATCGCGCGGGAACAGATCGAACAGGCTGAGATTGATCTTGACGTAGCTGTTAGCGGCCTGAATGCCACCCAGCGCCAGGATGCGCTCGCGCGCCCGCGTCAGGCGCAGATCGTTATAGTCCAGCCCCGCCAGCTTGAGGGCGAAATACGCCTTCACCGTCGCGCTGAGATCGGTTGGCCCTTGCGGGTAGATATTAAATCCACCATCGGGCAATTGCCGCGCAAGAATCGATTGAGCGGCTTTGTCGATCAGATCGCGCGTGGGCGGATTCCAGACGCCATTCACCGGCGGATGCAACCACAATTGCAGCAGAATGTAATCGGACTCGAGCGTCGTGTCGGCGGTAAGCTCCGCCCACCAGTAGCCATGTTCAGACTGGATACCTGTGAGATAGTCCGTGGCTCGCCGCGCGGCTTGCGAAGCCCCTTCCACCAAAGTGCCTGCTACTTGCAACTTTGGGCTCATACGCGAGCAATAGTGGTTAGTTTCAGCGCCGATCGCTCCAAATCCGCGGGCAGATGGAAACGCACGTCTTCTTCCTTGAGTTCCATCTCTTCCATATAGTCAAACCCGAACTTCGTTTCGAGCGATTGGATTAGTTCCTGCACCAGATTTTCGGGAGCCGATGCACCGGCGGTAACGGCGACCGTGTGGGTGCCATCCAGCCAGGCCGGATTTACCTCGGTGCTATCGTCCACCAGATACGCGGGCACGCCTTCGTTCTCGCAAACTTCCACTAAGCGCCGCGAATTCGAACTATTCTGAGAACCAACTACGAGCAAGACGTCCGTGAGTGGCACTACAGCTTTGACGCCCAACTGCCGGTTCTCCGTTGCATAGCAAATGTCCTGTGTTTTGGGACCCTTGATCGCCGGGAAGCGTTCCTTTAAGCGTTCGACGATGTCCTTGGTCTCGTCCAGACTGAGAGTGGTCTGGGTGAGGAAGGAGATCCTGGATGGATCCTTTATTTCCAATCGGTCTACGTCCTCCACCGAAGAAACCAAGACCGTGGATTGCGGCGCTTCGCCCAGTGTTCCAATTACCTCATCGTGACCGGCGTGGCCAATCAGCACGATGGTGTAATCCTGCCGTGCGAATCGTACCGCTTCCAGATGTACCTTGGTTACCAGCGGACAGGTGGCGTCGATTACTTCCAGCTTGCGCTCCTTGGCTTCCTGCCGGACGGCTGGCGAAACACCATGGGCACTGAAGATGACTCGCGCACCTTCCGGCACTTCGCTCAATTCCTCAACGAAGATGGCGCCAGCCTGACGGAGTTCGTCAACCACGTGGCGGTTGTGCACGATTTCTTTACGAACATATACGGGTGCACCATAGAGGTTGAGAACGATCTTCACCACGTCGATCGCGCGTACTACTCCGGCGCAAAATCCTCGCGGGCGGAGAAGGATGATCTTTTTCATGGGACTACCGTTGCGAGCCGCACCCATGGGCCTTATTATAACAGCCAAGTGTCGAGTTACAGGAATGGTTACGTTTTGTTAATAAGAGAGTAACCGTTAAACGATGGCAGGAACTTAGACCCTGAACGTATCCTTCCGCACGAGCGTCAAATGTGATTTGAGGCCTCTCGCTCTCCTCCCTCTATTTGTGTTCTCCTGCACAGTTGCTGGAGCACAAACCGTGATCTATGGCGTGACTGATGCAGCCAGCTTCGCTCCCCGCGTAGCGCCTGGCGAGCTTGCCAGTATTTTCGGGGCGAACCTGGCGGATTCTACCCAGCAAGCCCCAGGATTTCCGTTGCCGCACAGCATGGCTGGTGCAACGGCCTATATCAACCAAGCTTCTGTCCCGCTGCTCTATGTCAGCGAAACGCAGATCAACTTTCAAGTGCCTAGCGGTCTTGCAGCGGGGACCGCCAGTATGTACGTTACACGCGACGGCGGCCAAAGCGCGATTTTCCAGTTCACGGTGGTGAGTATTGGGCCCGGCATCTTCCAGGACACGAGCAATCATGCGATTGCTCAGAATGCTACCGATAATTCCACGAACTCATCCAGCAACCCGGTCGCATCGGGCGCGGTATTGGTGGCGTACTTGACGGGTCAAGGTGCCCTGGATCATGCCGTGCCCGATGGAACAGCCACTCCGAATTCCCCACTCTCCGCCGCCACCGGATCCGCGACAGCCACCATCGGGGGGACGAGCGCGACGGTCCAATTTGTTGGACTGACCCCGGGATTCGCCGGTTTGGCCCAGGCCAATATCCTGGTGCCGGCGCTAGCCACGGGCGATTATCCATTGGTGATCACGGTGGGCGGATACGTGAGCGCTTCCGCCCAGGTCTCTGTGTCAGGTTCAGGAACCGCACCCCCTACTTTCCTCACTCTGGTTGGCCAGTTGAGTTTCGCGAACGGCGCGGCGAGTAGCATCGTGGTGTACGGAAACACCACTTACATCTGTGGACCGAATCGGATTAACATTATCGACACCAGCAGCGTGACCGCACCTACTTATGTGGGCGAGTTTGGCGATGCCGATCTGGCGGGCAATGGTGGTAAATGCGCCATCAATACCAACACGTCGCAGCCAATTCTGGTGGACATCGTGGGGCCCGGCAGCGCGCCCACTTTCGCCGTGTATAGCCTGAGCGCGCCGGAAACGCCCGTGAAATTGTCGCAACTATCCACGACACCCTATACCTATATCAGCGACATTAGCTTCCTGGGTACCGTCGGGTACGTCAGCACCAGTTGGTTCCAGACCAGCGGCAACTCCATCAGCGCGCAACACGGCGACTTTGCGGCTTACGACTTCAGCAGTTTATTTCCGGTCCTCGTGTCGGCGATTGTTCCGAACGGCTCGGCTGCTTCGAGCAACTTAAGCGTGAAGCCGAACGCGTTAGTGTTACAGGCGGGAAGTTACCCCAATACCGCTTACGCCACCACCACAACGTCGGCGGGTGGCGGCACTACCGGCTCTGCCGCACTGGATGTGATCAATGTCAGTAGCGTGCAAAGCATGCAAGCCATCGAACAGGTGACGGTGTCGAATGCGGCTATATTTCTTGGCTTTGGCTACGATGATAATCTGCTGTTGGTCACGGGAAATACCACCAGCTTTCGTAATCCGGGCGTCCCCGATTTCAGCTTCACAGGCAACCTGACGCTTTCCACCATGAACATCGCGAACGTTCAGAACCCGGTGGGAATCGCGAATGTGACAACCGATATCGCAACCACGGGCACTTATGTAGTGCAACCCTTAGGGTCTGATCTTTTCGCCATCATCAACAATCCTCCGTCCACGGACCCCACCGGCCCGGCCAGCCTCATGATTGTGGACGCCAGCACGCCCAGTGCGCCGGTGCTGTATCCCTTTGTGACGCAATTCGGCATGAGCGATATCGCCGCGGCCGGCAGCTATCTCTTAGTTCCGAATGTGAACGGCCTGATGATTTACACTATTCAAACACCCTGAAGCACTCATGCCGTGTCACATACCGTGGCGGCGTGTCTCGCGCCGGGTGACGGGTGATTGGGTCGTGAGAGATGCGATCAACTCCAGCAATTGCTCTTCTTTCTCGACGTGAACGCCGATCTTGAGCCACTGCAGCTCCACACCGGCCCGTTCCAGGGCCGCCACCGTACTGTCGGGCAAATTCATCGCGTCTTTCTCCGTGGTGAGCAGAAGATTCGATCCATGCATTTGCGCTTGTGCCGCCAGGCGCTCCACCTGCGCGCACGCGTAGTGATGATGATCGCCGAAAGCCCAATGGAACACCGGCTGAAGGCCGAGGGATCGGAGTGTTCCCCAGAAGCTGGCGGGATTCGCGAGGCCGCAGAACGCGGCTACCGGCGCCTGCGGGGAATGATGCGGCTGGCGCGTGCGGTAATCCACCCAGTAACGATGTTCCAGTCGCGCGCGGAAGACCGGTGCGCGTGGGTTGAGCGCCCGTAGCTGCCGCAGGATTCCTTCGTACTCCCGCTCCGGCGACGCCCGCATGATCACAAAAGCACCCGCCCGCGAAAGCGCGCTCAGAGGCTCGCGCAAATTCCCCAACGGGAAAACCGCGCCGCCGCCGAATGGATTCAAGGCATCGATCAGCACGAGATCCAGATCGCGGCGGAGCCGGGTGTGCTGAAAACCATCATCCAGCAGGAAAATATCCGGCCGGTATCTTTCTTCGAGCAGGCGGCCAGTGGCAAAACGATCGGCGCCAATGCCCGCGTGCGCGTAGCCGGATTGCACGAAGATCTGCGCTTCATCTCCGGTAACGCTCACGGGTGCGGGCTCGCCCGCCTCCACCAGAATCGTGGTTTCGATGGAGCGCCGGCGATATCCGCGCGTCAGGATCGCGGGATGATGCCCGCCCTCGCGCAACCGTTCGGCGAGGTGATCCACCATGGGAGTTTTCCCCGCCCCGCCCATGCTGATGCCGCCGATGCTGACCACCGGCGTATCGAGTCCACGCGCGTGCTCTATCTTGCTGCGCTGCGACCAAGCGCTCACCGCGGCCCAAATCTGAGCCAGCGGCCAGAGCAGGAATCGCGTTGGGCTCAACTGATACCAGCAGGGAACGGCCAAGTCCTGCCAGCGGAGAATTTCGGACACGGCTTTTTTTGTGACGCCGCGCTTCCCCGCCGCCAGAGCCGCCGCACGAGCGCCCAAATCATGGCGCAATCGGGGATCGTCGAGCAGCCTGGCGACGGCTCCTGCTAATTCATTTGCGGTCCGGATTTCAAGAAATGCGCGCTGTTCGCGAAATTCAGCCGCAATCGCGGCGAAATTCTCCATATGCGGACCAGTGACGATCGCGCGACCGAACGCCGCCGGTTCCAGGACATTGTGCCCGCCGCGACGCGCGAGAGAGCCTCCCATGAAGACCACACCCGCGAGATGAAACAGGCTGGCCAACTCGCCGATGGAATCGAGCAGCACAACACAGGGCAGCTTCAAGTTGGGGGGGAGGGTATCTTGCGAGCGGCGAACGTAATCCACGCCGGCATCGCACAGCTTCATCTCGGCTTCGTCAAAGCGTTCCGGCTTACGGGGAACCAGGATCAGCAAAAGTCCTGGGTGACTACGCGCCAGTTCCTGAAATGCGCTCAACACCGCATCGTCTTCGTCGAGGTCCTGGCGATCCGCGCCTGGCATGGTGCTGGCCGCGATCCAAATTGCCGTAGGATGCAGGTTCGCGATCAGGTCCGTGACCACTCGCGGCGGCTCGACGCGGGATGGCTCGGCGTCGTACTTCAGATTGCCGATCGCTTGCACCGCATGCCGCGGAGCCCCCACTTCCAGATAGCGCGCGGCATCCTGGTCGCTTTGCGTCAGGATCGCGTCCGGACGCCGCAAAGCGTCTTCAAAGAAAACCCGCCAGCGGCGATAACGCGGAAAAGCCCGGTCCGAAATCCGGCCATTGACGATCAACAGGCTGCAGCACGCGCGCTTGGTCTCGCGGTAGAGCACGGGCCAAATCTCGGTCTCGAGAATCACCACCGCTGACGGACGAATCCGCGCCAGCACGCGCCGCACGGCAAAGGCGTAGTCGATGGGAGCGTAAAAGATCCCATCCACCAGCCCGTTCAATCGATCGTCGGCTATCGCGCGACCCGCCACCGTAGTTACGGACACATAAAGCGGAATGCTGGGACTGCGCTCGCGAATTTCACGCAATAATCCAGCCGCGGAAACCACTTCCCCCACCGAAACCGCGTGCAACCAAATGGCGCCCGGAGGCGTCGGGTGAAAGGACAAAGGCTCGCCGCCCAGACGCTCGGAAAAACGGCGGGAATAACGCGCATCGCGGACCGAGCGGTAAACGAAATAGAATACAAGCAGCGGAAATGCGGCGATGCGGATCGCCCAGTAAAGGATTTGAATGAGAGCGCTCTTAATCTGCCTGATACTGTTCATGGCCGTGCTTTTCGTGGGCGCAGGCACGCTCGCTGCCGACAACAACAAGGACGCGGCCAAATTTTCGCCCGGGCCGGCTTCGTCTTATCCAGCCAGACAAACCAACGATCATGTAACCGTGGCGGCGGTTGCTTACGATACCGAAGAGCTGGCTCACACGGCATTCGGGAAATTGAACCCCAATCAGTATGGCGTTCTGCCCGTTCTTGTCATTATCCAGAATGACACGGACCAGGCGCTCAAGCTAGAACACCTGGATGCCGAGTACACGGGCGTTAACGGCCACCAGGTGGAAGCCACGCCCGCAGGCGAAGTGCAAACGCTGGGTGGAACAGACCGGCCCAATGTGCCGGTGGCCTCGCCAATACCGATCCATCGAAAGCACAAGAACCCGCTGGACGTGTGGGAAATCGACGGACGGTCGTTCGCGGCCAAGCTGCTGCCGCCGCATGAATCGGCGAATGGCTTCTTCTATTTTCAGACCACGCACCGGCCGGGTTCGAAGTTCTATTTATCCGGCATCAAGGTAGCGGCGACAGGCCAGGAGATCTTTTACTTCGAGTTCCCGCTCGAGAATCCGAAGTAAAGATCTACTTCTTGTCGGCGGGTGCGGCGGCTGGCTCAGCCGGAAGAATCTTGGCTATCTTGATCTTGTCGATCATGGGGAAATTCTTCATGATGTACGCGTCACCCTCGTTGGTAATTTTGTCCTGCTCGGGGCGCTCGCCGTAGCCAGCGTATATTTTGTCGACGACATCCATCCCCTCCACCACACTGCCGATGGGAGCGAATCCTTGGGAATCGAGCCCGGCGTTGTCACCGAAGTTTATATAGAGCTGCGTGGATCGTGAATTGGGCAGAGAAGTCTTCGCGAAGGTCAGCATTCCGCGCTTGTTGCTCTGCTTCACCGGATCGTCCTTGATGTTCGCGCTCTGCCAGGCTTGGTTCACTGCCGGATTCGCGGCCAAGCCGAACTGCACCATGAAACCAGGGACCACCCGAAAGAATGCGGTGTTGTTAAAGAAGCCGCCCTTCACCAGGTTGTAGAAGCGGTCGGCGCCCAGTGGCGCCCAATCGCGATGCACTTCCAGCACGACATCGCCCTTGGTTGTCATGAATTGCGCCTTGAACACTTCGGGCGCTCGGGCATGCAACGAGGCAGGATTCAACAAGGACGGGCGCGCCGCGCCAGTCTTTGATGCCGTTCCCTTGGAGGTTGCGCTCTTGGAGTCCGCGCTCTTTGAGGCGGGCGTCTGGGCCAGCAGCGCTGAACACAAAGCAATACACGTGAACAGTGATTTCATTTAGCTCGATTATACTGAAACTGTTGTTGCGATGGGCACTCTGCGCGCGTTCTTTGCGGCTGTGATTCTGGCGTCGCTGGCTTCGGGCGCGGAGGTGAAGATCACCCTGCTTGCAACCACGGATCTGCACGGCAATCTTTTTCCTTACGACTATTACACGGCGCAACCGGCCGCGCGCGGCTTGGCCAAAATCGCGACGCTGATTCAAGCGGCCCGCGCCGGAAATCCGAACAACTTGTTGATCGATTGCGGAGACACCATCCAGGGAACAGCGCTCGAGGCGGTGTATCAAGAGTATGCCGAGAAGGGCCAATTACCCTGGAAACTCTCGTTCGCGGGTGCGCCGTTGGATCATGACCCCATGATGCTTGGAATGAACGCGATCGGCTACGACGTCATGGTGGTGGGCAATCATGAATTCAACTTCGGGTTGAGGAATCTGGCGAAGGCCCGCGCGGATGCGCACTTCCCCTGGATCTCATCGAATATCGCCGTTACGCCGGGCGCGCCGGTCCAGGTCTTCGCACCGTACTTCCTGAAAACCATCGCAGGCGTGAAGATCGCCGTCGTTGGCGTCACAACACCTATGATTCCTGCTTGGGAAGCAGAGGAGCATTATCGCGGATATCGTTTCGAATCGGGCATCGATGCGGTAAGGCGCAGCATCGCGAAACTCCGTGAGCGCGAGCATCCCGACATCTTGATCGTCGCGGCGCATGCCGGCCTCGATCGCGATCCGCGCTCGGATACGGGACCGGCCGGAGACGCCAGGGAGAACATGGTGCGGCAAATCGCAACCGAAATTCCCGGCATCGACGCCATCGTCTTCGGCCACAGCCACCAGCAGCTCCCGAGCCTGCAACTCGGCGACGTTCTGCTGATGCAGCCGAAGAACTGGGGAATTTCGCTCGGCGAAATGGATTTCGTGCTGCAGCCGAGAGAAACCTCCGGATGGAAGATTGTTTCAAAGTCCAGCCGGCTGATTCCGGTGACGCGCGATACTCCCGCCGATGCGAAAATCCTCGAAATCGGCCGGCCCTATCACGAACTGGCCGAGCGCTACCTGAGTACGCCGGTGGCCGAAGCGCCAGTATCGCTTGATTCGAGGCTCGCTCGCGTGGAAGACTCGGCGCTTATCGACGCCGTTCAGCAAGTCCAGCTCTTTTACTCCAAAGCCGACGTTTCTTTCGCATCGTCGTTCAATTCGCGTGTCAGCGTGCCCCAGGGCCCGGTGACGATTCGCCAGATCGCCGCGCTCTATGTCTACGAGAACCAGCTCTACGTGGTGGAGGGCGATGGCAAGATGGTGCGCGATGCGCTCGAAAACTCGGCGCGCTATTACAACACTTGTGCCAGTGACTGTTCGCACGGTCCGCTCATCAATCCGCACGTCATCGGCTACAACTACGACATGGCGCAGGGGGTGGACTACGAAATCGATTTGACGCAACCGGCGGGCCAGCGTATCCGCAATCTTCGCTGGCACGGCAAGACTCTGGACGACAATCAGCCGTTGCGCATCGCGGTGAATAATTATCGCGCGGGAGGCAGCGCGGGATACTCCATGTTTCATGGTGCGAAGATTGTCTGGCGATCTCCGGATGAGATCCGTGACCTGGTGATTCAGTACTACAGCCAGCATAAGACGCTGCCAGCGCAGCCGGACAACAACTGGCGAGTAGTACCGGAAACCGCTCTTCGCACGTTGGAACGAGAAGCGCTGGCCGGCGCGCAAACGGTTCCGCAGCAGTAAGCGCGGTTTCACCGCCGGCCTAAGAAAACGGAGCGGCTAGATATTCAACCTCCGACCATCGTTCGCAACTCTCCGGCAATGTTCTGCAGAGCTTCGGCCTGAGCCGACATTTCCTCGCTGGCCGATGCGCTCTGTTCGGCGCTGGCCGCGTTGGCCTGGGTGACACGATCCATCTCGGCGATCGATTTGGAGATCTCGGAGATGCCGCGCTTGCTCCTGGCTGCCGAGGTTCACCTCGTCCACCAGCGTCTTTACCTTGGCCGCGCTCTCGGTAATGGCATGGATTACTTTCGCTACGTGCTCCAGCCGGCGGCTGCCTTCGTTGGACTTCCCGATGGACTCCTCGATGAGAGCGGAGGTGTCTTTGGCCGCTTGAGCCGAGCGTTGCGCCAGGCTGCGGACTTCGTCGGCCACCACCGCGAACCCCATGCCGGCCTCTCCGGCACGCGCCGCTTCCACGGCGGCATTCAGCGCGAGGATATTCGTTTGGAAGGCGATTTCATCGATCACCTTGATGATCTTGGAGATTTTGTCGCTCGACCCGGTGATCTCTTGCATCGATTGCAGCATCTCACCCAGAGTTCGATTGCCTTCGGCGACGCGTTGATCCACTTCCGCCATCACGACTGCAGCCTCTTGCGAGTTCTCGGCGTTTTTCCGCGTCATGGAAGTGATCTCTTCGCTCGATGACGAGGTTTCTTCAAGCGACGCGGCTTGCTCAGAGGCGCCCTGCGCCAGGGTTTGGCTGGAGGAAGCCACTTGTGAGGAAGCGCTCGTAATCTGTTCGGCGCCCTCGGCCAGATGGGACGCCACGCCGCGCAGCTCGCGGGTGGTGCGTGCGACCATCAGCAGAATGAACGGCGCAATCGCAAGAGCCGCAAAGAGAAGTATGTAATTCATCCAATGCGCCTGGGAAGAATCGCGAGCGCCTTGGTCGGAACTTGCTTGAATGTTTTGCTTCTGCACTTCCGTGAGGTTATGCACGGCGGTTTCGAGCGAGTCCAAAGACTTTGACGAACTGTTGATATAAACCTGCAACGCGCCCTTGGCATCGCCCGCCAGCGCAGCCGCAGCCACCTGTTCAAAGTAGGCTTTGAAGTTGGGGAGCTCGGTTTCGAGTGTGGCGAGATCTTTCCGCCCTGTTCTTGATTGAGCAAGGGCTTGATTTGGCCGAGCAGTTGCTCCACGCGCCGGCGGAGCGCGTTTCAAATTCCTCCTGGTTGCTTTTGGCCTTCTCGGGAAGGTTTTCCAGCATAAACAACATGACGCCTCTCTGGCAACTCCGCATCCTGAACAGTTGCGCTTGCAATTCAGACGCGAGGAAGATCTTCTTCGCGGTTATATCGGTCGCCGTTTTTAGCGCTCCCGCCAGGCTTCGGACCGAATACAAGTAACCGCCTGCCAAGGCGAGCGCTGCGAATAGCACCGCAGCGAACCCCATCGTCAACTTCTTGCCAATTGTCATTTGAGACATTTGAAACTGTTCCTTTCAGCTTTCTCAATGCGTAACCATGGCGCTGAGCGCGGCCAATTCCGCGGCCACGCGATGGAGAGGGACTATGTGGTCCACCGCCCCCATGCGGATCGCCTCGCGCGGCATCCCGAAAACCACGCAACTGGCTTCGTCTTGCGCCAGCGTCCGGGCCCCGGCTCGCTTCATCTTGAGCAGCCCTTGCGCACCGTCGGAACCCATGCCCGTGAGAATCGCGCCGATGGCGTCGCCTTTGGCGACCTCAGCGACCGAGTCAAACAGTACATCCACCGAGGGACGTTGATAGCAGACGCGCGGGCCATCCTGAATCGAAACCTGGTATCCAGGACCCGCTTTGCGCAGCGTCATGTGAAAATTTCCGGGAGCGATCAACACCAGCCCGGCCGTGAGCCGGTCGCCATCGGCGGCCTCTTTGACGCGCAGCCGGCACAGATCATTTAAGCGGTTCGCGAACGCGAGCGAGAATACCGGGGGAATGTGCTGCACAATCAGGATACCCGGCATGTTCGCCGGTAGCCCGGTCAGCACTTCGCGTAGCGCCTCCGTTCCGCCCGTGGAAGCACCGATCGCGATCACTGTGGAACTGCAGGCGCCCGAGAGTACCAGTGGGGGCGCCGGGGTGGGAGTGGCGACTTGCGGTTTGGCTTTGCCCACCCGCGCCTGAGCCGCCGCGCGGACCTTGAGCGGAAGATCCTGCTTGAGCTCGCCCACCGAATAAGGGCCACCGGGCTTAGCCAGCACATCCACCGCGCCGCATTGCAAAGCTTCGAGTGCCGTGTGGCTGGAAGACTGGGCGAGTGAACTGATGATGATCACCGGCAACGGATGAAACTTCATCAGCTTCTTCAAGAACGTGAGCCCGTCCATGCGCGGCATTTCGACATCCAGCGTCACTACGTCCGGACGCAGGCTCAGGATCTTATCGCGTGCGACAAAAGGATCCGGAGCGGTACCCACCACTTCCAGATCGGGCTCCGAGGATAAGGCCTCGGCCAGCATCTTGCGGACAATCGCGGAATCGTCGACGATCAGCACTCGGATTTTGCGCCCGGCATCCATCGGATACGTCCCTCCGCCTTATCCTGGTCCCGGCGCCCGCGGGTCTGGGGTAGGGGCTATCAGGCGGATCGAGATCGCCAGCATCCCTTCTGGAATTACGAAGCAGCGATGCAACGCTCCCCCCTCGCGCCACTCCTGCCACCCTGTTAACTCGGGAGACGACAGCGCCAGTTTGGATTCCGGCCACAATTTGCTGAGCATTGCCCCGCACAGAATATTGGATAGCTCTTCGATCACCTGGCCGCGCTCGGCATCGGTGAGCTCCATCGGTTCCAGACCCAGGAATGACGCCGCGATAGGATCGGTGGCCTCCACCGAGACACCCAACAGCATTTCTCCGAAGTGCGACCCTTCAAATCGAATGCGGGCGCAGCGAGCCGAGCCTAGCCAGCCGTGCTCACAGGCCGCCAATTCGTCCTCGGTGAAGAACATCGCCTCCAGCACTTCGGCCGCCACTTGGCGGATGGTGTCCGCCGCCGTGGGCTCTTGATCCATCGTGGATGGTTTTTGAAGCGCCGATAGCTGGTCAAGCTCTGGAGGCATCTCGATCTCCTAGTACCCGCTCTAACTCATCCCGCAATGTCTCCGGCGTGAACGGCTTGGACATGTAGCCCTGAGCGCCCAGCTCGATCATCCGCACGATCCGTTCGTTGGTGGCATCGGTGGAAATGACCACGGCGGGCGTGGTCTTCAAAGTTCCGTCGGCGCCCAGGCGGCGTAATAGTTCCTCGCCGTTCATCCCCGGCATGTTGATGTCGGTGAGGATAATATCCACCGGATGGGCGCTCAACTGCGCCAGGGCCTCTATGCCGTTGCCGGCTTCCGTGCATTCGCCCACTTCGAACCCGGACAGCCGCAGCACGCGCCGGATAAAACTGCGCATCACCGGCGAATCGTCCACGATCAGTACCGAGTAAGCCATCGATTGCTTCCCCCCTGCCTTGTCAACCGCATTGCTGTTCCACCTTTCGGCGCCGCAGTTTTCTCATTCGCTGCCGTTCCGTCCTTTTGCGGTATTGCGCACCAGTTCCCGCTCGATACCGCCTCCCTCACGAACCCATAAGCGGCCTGAGCCCACCTCGAGACGGGTGGTCCGGGATACTTCTCCGCCCACTGCTTCGGCCGCCACCAGAATCCCCGCCTTCCACAGAATCTTCCGCGCCGCCAGGTAATTGCGCTTGCCGATTTGGAAGACGCCTTGGCTGTCCAGCACCTGTGCGCCGCCGGTGAGCCGCACCACCATCCGCTTGCCATCGCCGCCAGCCGACTGCAACACGTCCATCAGGCGCGGAATCCCGGTGTCGGCGAACATGAACGGGTTCAGCTCGGCTTTCTTGGCATCGATGGTCGATTCTGGAAGCATGTAGTGCAGCAGACCGCTCACTTTGGTGACCGGATCGTGCATCGCCACCGCGATACACGAGCCAAGCGCGTAGGTCACCAGCACTGAGTTGGAGTCCCGTGTCACCTTGCAATCGGAAATGCCCACGATCAACGCACTTACCGCCATGATTTTTTCACCGCCCGCTTTTTTCATCGCCAGAGTTTCGATCCCCCTCCGGCTTCTGGTTGCGATAAGTAGCCGGCCGGACATAATGCAAAGCATGCTGGACGCCGGTGAGCGACTCGGAATGACCCACAAAAAGATAGCCTCCGCGCTCCAGGCAGACGCTCAGCCTTTGCACGATATCCTGCTGGGTGGGTTTATCGAAATACATCATGACGTTGCGGCAAAAGATCACGTGGAACAGCCCGCGTCCAGAAAACGGATCGATCAAGTTGAAGCGGTCGAATTCAATGCGTTTCCCGAGCTCCGGTTTGACTTTGTAAAAACCGTCCGACTCGCCACGCCCGCGCAACAGATAAGCGCGCCGCAACGGCTCCGGCACGTCGTCGAACCGCGCTACCGGATAGACGCCCCGCCGCGCCGTGTCGAGCACCCGGGTGGAGATATCGGTGGCCAGGATGCGGAAATCCCGCCGCGGCGATTTGGCCAGGGCCTGGGCCAGACACATGGCGATCGAATAGGGCTCTTCGCCGCTCGAACAAGCCGCGCTCCACACGCGCAGCGGGGAGACCTCGCGAAATTCTTCGTTCGCCGCCCGAGCGAGAAATTCGAAATGCGCGCGTTCTCGAAGAAAGCTCGTATGGTTGGTGGTCAGAGCGTCAATCAGCTCGATTAACGCATCGCCGGTGGTATCGGCCAGGATATGGCGATGGTACTCGGCGAAGGTCGCAAAACCCAGCTTCCGTAGCTTCTTGCCCAGCCGGGCCGCCACCAGGGCCTCTTTGCCGCGTTTCAGATCCAGCCCAAAGCGCTGATAGGCCAGGTCGCTGATCTGGCGAAACTCGTTGGCGGTCAGCTTCAGCTCGGCGCCGGCCGAATCCACTCCAGACGATGGCACCACATTATTCGCCATGACTGGCTCCGTTGCTCGATCCAAACAAACCCTCGGGATCCAGAATCAACCCCACCAGGCCATCTCCGAGAATCGCGCCGCCCGCCACTCCGGCGATGTTGCGCATTCCCTCGCCCAGGCTCTTGATCACCACCTCCTGCTTGCCGATCAGCTCGTCCACCATCAGGCAGAACACTTTGCTTCCGCTCTCGGTCACCACTAGCAGGCTCTCCCAGGCGTGCTGATTTGTCGGCTTCACGTGAAACCGCTGATGCAGCCGGATCACCGGAAGCAGCGTCCCGCGCACCATGGCCATTTCCTGGCGGCCATGGATGGTGGAGATCGCTTTCTCGGCCGGCCGCAGCATTTCGCGCACCGCGAAGATCGGAACAATGTAGCGCTGGTCGCCCACGCCCACCACCAGGCCGTCAATGATGGCGAGCGTTAGCGGCAGCTTGAGCAGGAACGTGGTTCCTTCACCGGGTTTGGAAATCACGTCGATGCGCCCGCGCAGTTTCTGCACTTGTTTGCGCACCACGTCCATCCCCACGCCGCGCCCGGAGACGTCGGTGATCGTGTCGGCAGTCGAAAAACCGGGATGAAAGATCAAGGCGAAGATTTCGCTCTCGCTCGGCTCCACGCCGGGTTCAATCAGATTTTTCTCCCGCGCCTTGCGCAGAATCTTCTCGCGCGCCAAGCCCCGGCCGTCGTCCGAGATCTGGATCACGATGTGGCCGGCCTGGTGCCCGGCCTTGAGCGTTACATGAGCCTGCGCCGGCTTGCCCGCCGCCACCCGATCGGCGGGGAGCTCAATGCCGTGATCCACCGAATTGCGCACCATGTGCATCAGCGGATCGGCCAGCTCCTCGACAATGTTCCGGTCAAGCTCGGTCTCTTCGCCGGCCAGCTCGAGTTCCACCAGTTTGCCTGCTTTGCGCGACAGATCGCGCACCAGGCGCGAAGTTTTCTGAAACAACTGTCCTACCGGAATCATGCGCATCGACATGGCGGTGCGCTGAATGTCGTCGGTGATACGCGCCAGTTGCGAGAGATTGCGCGCCAGGCGCGGCTTTATGCCGGTCGCCAGGTCGGGGTCGTGCCGCACCAGCGACTGCGAGATCACCATCTCGCCCACCATATCCACCAAATAGTCGAGCTTGGCCGTCTCTACCTTGATGGATCGCGCGCCAGCGGGCCGAGCCTCGGTGGCCTTGGCTGCCTCCATCATCTCGGTGGAGGCGGTTTCAGGGGGATTGTCCGGAGCCTGGGAAGCCGCAACTTCGCGCGCCAATTCCTGCAGGCCGGCCGTTGCGGGCTCGGGCGAACGGGGAGCTTCCGCTAATGCAGCTGGGACCGCCGGCTCGCCGGTCACCAACGCGCGGATCGATTCCAGCAGCCCGGCTGCCTCCGGACCCGCCGGCGTCTTGCCGGTTCGGAGCATCTCTTCGAGCTCCGTCATCCAGACGTTCAGATAATCTTTGCTTTCAAGAATCCGGTCGATGATCGTGGAATTGATCGTCAGCTTGGCGTTGCGGGCCAGATCGAGCACCGTCTCCACTTCATGAGCCAGGTCGCGCACCGGGTCCAGGTCCAGGAAACCAGCCATCCCCTTGATGGTGTGAAACCCGCGGAAGATCGCGTTAATCGCTTCCGCGTTGGCCGGGTCTTGATCGAGCGTGAGTAACTGCAGCTCGATGGCGGTCAGGTGCTCGCGCGATTCCATAATGAAATCGCCAATCAGCTCGGGATCGCTGGCTAACGGATTGACCGAGGCCCCGGCTTCCCCCCGCATTTCTGGTCGGCATCCACACTCATCTCGGACCGCTCCTTTCCGGGCTCTCATTCCAGACACCCATCCACCAAACACTTCACAGCGATCCTAGGCCGTCGGCTTCCTGCGCCGACAAGACACGGTTGATATCCAGCAGGATCTTCACCTTGCCCTTGACCTTGGCCATTCCGAGCAAATACGGGATGGCCACCCCGCTGCCGAAATCGGGCGTATTTTCGATATCGCTCGCCTGCAGCGTGAGCACTTCCGACACCGCGTCCACGAGGGACTCCGATCTCCAGGTGCGCACTCCGGCCGTCGTCGGCCGCCACTCGACTTGCACCACGATGATGCAGGTTCGTTGGGTGTATTCCTGTTCCATCAAACCGAATTTCAGGCGGAGATCCACCACCGGAATCACCTTCCCCCGCAGATTGATCACGCCCTTGACGTAGACCGGCGTTTGCGGCACCGTATTGATTTCCCGCACGCCCATAATTTCTCGAACGCGCAGCACCTGAATCGCGAACTGTTCGGCGCCCAAGCAGAACGTGAGATATTTGCAAGAGCGCGGATCCGCCTTCGGCTGGTTCAAGGTCGCTAGCGGTGTGGCTGTCATTATTTCCATCGCTCGGATCAAGTGCGCAGCAGATGCGGGAACGGAAAGCCGGTTCGAGTGGTCTTCTTGGCGTCGTCATTCGGAGCGATGCATACCTGCACACACATCCGGTCGTCGTCCAAAGCAAAGGGAACCACGGTCCACTTTTGGCTGCCCGAGCTGCGGGTCTGAAAGTTGCGGCCATAGATTACCGTGGGGGTGCTCAAACCCATCGCGCCCAGGCGGCTTTCCAGCGCCGTTTTCACGTTGCCGATAATCATGTTGGTCACTTCCGCCACCGCGTCCAGCACGTCTTCATCGATAGCCGTATAGGGCGCCATTAACAGAGCCGACGCGATCTTCGCCGCGCAGGCCGCCGAGCACGCCATGCTCCCCGATCCCACCCAAGACCCCGCCAGGCCGATCAGCGACACCACGCCCGAGTTCGGGACAGCCTCTTCTTTTTCGACGAACACCTCGCCTGCCGTGACCGCAAGATTCAGCATGGTGGTGAACACCTCTTCGGTAGCCGTCCGGATGGCCTCCACCAATTCTTCCTGCGATATGGTTTGCTCCCCCGCAGTGTCGGTAGTCATCGTTTCCTCGGTTTCTCAATCGGCGGTCTTAAATCAACCCGACCAGCTTTTCCTTGATCTGTTCGGCGGTGAACGGCTTGCGGACGTAGCCGGAAGCGCCGCGCTCCAACGCTTCCAGCACCTTGGCCTGGGTCCCTTCGGTACTGACCATCAAAACGGGTATGCCGTTCCAGACCTGTTCGGCACGCATCTTCGTCAGGAACTCCAGCCCGTCCATGTTCGGCATGTTGATGTCGGAAAGAACCAGCCCGATGGTCTGCCGACACATCGTTTCCAGCGCCTCCACTCCGTCGCCGGCTTCGTATACCGTGCCGATCGGAATTTCGGTTTGCCGAAGCACTCGCTGCAGGATCTTCCGGATCGCAGCCGAATCATCCACAATAAGAACGTCTAACACAGGTGCTTTCGCCTCCCTTGTCTCTTAGCGGCCTGCCTTTCTTATCGGATTGAGTGGTAGTTCTTTAGGAAAAAGCGCGAGTTAGCAAGGAAGATCAGGCCATGCGGCCCAGGGCACCCTCAGCTGGCGGAGGTTCCCACCACAATGATGGCGATCGGGATATCGCCCACTTTGCATTGCAGCACCCAGTCGGTGTCGCTTTGCTGGCTGAATCCAGGGGAGTCCGCGTCGGCCTTCCAAAAACTCAGCACTGCCGGGTGAGGCGTGCGCGAGGCTTTTCGGCTCATGGCTACCAGGGCGTCGAGGTTGGGGGTGGCGTTCAAGTCCCGATCCTCCGCGGCCGGCGTCAGGAGCAGGAAATCGCGCTGCGGCGCGGCGCCCTCGTGGTTGCCGTTCATCGGCATGATGCCGTAGCGCAGGGTGTAGACGCCTGGCTGAATGCGCTGCCCGCGCCGGTCCGATCCCTGGCCGTCGAAACGAATCACTCCGAGCAGCGCGCCCTGGGGTATATTCGGCAACGTCACATTGGGCAGCGTCACGTTTTGTTTATTCGATCGAGCGCCGGACGGCAGATTGACGCGCAGCCACAGCTCGCAATATGCGTCGCCGCCGTTGGTGATTTGAAACCCCTTCGGATCGAGCGCTTGCGAGATCCCGGATGCTACCTCGGGCGGAGGCGGTCCAGCTTTGTCGGCTTTGTATTGCTGCCCGCATAACGTGGCGGACGCGAGTAGCAACGGCCAAGTGCAGCGAGTGACAGCGAGTGCGCGGCCCATGGTTTCATCGTAACCACTTTTGGCAGGTGCGCAGGCGCCGCTATTGCACCAGCGTTTTCAACTGCTCAAACATCATCATGCAGGCCGGACCGAGCGTCACCAGAAGTACGGACGGAAAGATCAGGAAGAAGACCGGAAAGATCAGTTTGACACCGACCTTTCGGGCTCTCTCTTGGGCTTGCTGACGAAACCGGGTGCGCAGATACTTGGCATGCGAGCGTAGCGCCGGGCCGATGCTAACGCCAAAGCGGTCGCTATCGATCAGTAGATTCGCCAGCTTGCGCAATTCGGGTTCTTTATTGCGCGCGCCCAGAGCGCGGAACGAGTCCACGCGCGTACCGCCGGTTCTCAACTCCATGTAGAGCTGCGCAAACTCCCCGCTTAAGTCCGGATGGGTGCGCTTCAATCCGCGGCTGGCGTCGGCGATAGATTGATCCAGCGCTTGCCCCGCTTCCATTGCGAGCACCATGAGATCCAGCGCCGGCGGGATGGCGCTGCGTAGCCGTTGAGCCCGCGCGTGCACGCGCGAACTGAGCACGCGATCCGGTAATAGGAACCCGATTCCCAGTCCGCAAATCATCGGAAGCGGGGTGATCGAAGGATCGTGCTGATAGAGCAACGCCACGATTCCGAGTAATCCGGCGAAGAACAGCGCGCTGCCGCATTTGATCCCGTAGAAGATAGGCAACGCAGATGCCCAACGGTATCCGGCCGCGGTGAGCCGTACGCGGTAGGGATTTTGTTCGCTCTTGGCCGCGGGAAAATTTTCGCCGATGGACTCAAACAGTTTCGCGAAGGCCGCGTTCCACGTCGCTTGTTGCCCGCCCGCCAGCAACTGCCCGGAACCTTCCAGATCCCGCCGCTCCGCCAGGCGCTGGTAACAATAGCCCGCCAGCGCGACCGCGGTCAAAACGAACGCGAAGAATGCCGCCCCGACCCAAATTCCAGTCATATTTTGATGTCCACAATCCGCCGGATCACGAAGTGCGCCACAACCAGGCAGGCCACCGCCGCGGCAATCAGATACTTACCATTGGGATGATGGATCAAGATGGTGAGATAGGAAGGATTCACCGCGGTCATGACCAAGGCGATGGCGATGGGAAGAACCGTCAGCACGGCGCCAGTGAGTTTGCCGTGCGCGGCCAGGGCCCGCACTTCGCCCTTCAATGCCACCGACTCCCGCATATTCTCGGCCAGCTTTCCCAAGACTTCATTTAATTTTCCGCCGGTCCGGTTTTGCAGTTGGACCGCGGATGCGAACATGCTGACTTCGAGCAGCGGCATCCGCTCGGCCAGATTGTTCAGCGCCTGCTCCCAGGACGTTCCCAAATTTCCTTCCACCGCAGTCTGATGCATTTCGGCCGCGACGGGCTGCTCGCATTCTTCAGCCAGGATGTCCATCGCCGCGGGGAAGGGATGTCCGGCGCGCAACGAACGCGCCAAGGAGTCGAGAGCGTCGGGGAAATTTTCTTCAAATTGGCGGAAGCGCTTGGCGCGGCAGCGAAGAATGTAGAGATACGGCAGCGCCCCCACGGCCACTGCGATCAGCAGATCGGCCCAGCCGGGAAGCCAGTCAAATTGCATCGCGAACCCTAGCGCAACACTGCTGGCTAGCAGCATGAGCAACGTGACGCGTCCCACCGACCAGGTGAGCCCCGCCTGCAGCAGATGGCGGTGCATGATTCGAACGAAATCGGATTTTTCAAGCAGCCGGGCCCATGGGGAAATGCTGCTCAGGGATTCGTCTTTGAGCAGCTGCGGGCTGTCATCCAGGAGGTGTGCGGACATGTCTTCCGCCAGCGCCTCGGCGCCCATGCGCTGCAGCGCAAACCATCCAATGAGCACGGCTAGGCCGGCCGCCAGGAAGGTTGTGAAAAAAACTAGAACGGAAGAAAGCGCCAGCATTTAACGCCCCCGATCGGTGTGCTGCGCAACGGCTACGGACGAAGTCTGATGGATGGTTCGTGTCGAAACCAGGATCACAATATGTTTGTGCTCCCAGGACCGCCCAGGAAATAGTTGGGCCGCCAGGTTCTGCGCGGCAGGGTCGCTGGCCCGGCTCTCGATGAGGAAGGTGGACGTGTCGGGCAACTGGGACTGCGGTCCGTCGGAGGTGCCCATCCGGGGCTTCACCTGCAGGCCGAGTTTCCCGCTGGCCAGCCAGTCCGGGGAGAATTGCACGCGCAGCGGATAGGGCTTGGTGCCCAGATGGTAGCTAATAGGCCGTCCCACGCCCACCATCAGCCTTTCGCTCGCAACGATTTCCATCTGCTTTTTCTGTTCCAGGCTCTGGATTAGCTTTCGGCCGTCAACGCCAGAGCGAAACGTAGCCACTCGCAAGGAGCCATCGGAAGCAACTTCGGCGGATTGCGCCTGCAACTCTTGGAGAGCCGCGTCGTCCGCGCTCAGTACCCGGACGTGCAGTTGAATGGGATGATCCCAGAGCGTGCTGGCCGGGCGCGAGGATCCCGCGTCCTCTGCCTCCAGCTTCGCGTTACCCGAAAATAAAGCAGCCAGCTCCAGAGCATGGCGCGGCGTTGTTCCTTCGTCCAGAGGATTTCGAAGCGCCACGCGGACCCGGCTGCCGGCATCTGCCAACGCCACCATGTCGGTGTCCTGGGCCCGTATCAAAACCGTCACCACCGCGCCGGCCGGGCGATTCCCATTTGCATCTGCCGCACTCACCGCGAGAACTTGCACGTTCTCGAGCACCGTCCGAAGCTCGGCACCGCCGTTTTTCTCCGACACCGCTTGCAAGTCTACGCGCGATCCAGGCCGCAACAAGTTGAGCAAGCTTTCAGATTGAAATACATGCATGGAGACCGCGCGCATTCCAGTTGGCACGGACACTCCTGGACCTGCGGCATCGGAAGCCCGCGGCGCCAGGCGTTCCTGAAGCAACGGTTCGTTGGCCTTCATGGCAGTCAAAAGCGTTGCCCCCGCGGCTTCCTCTGGCTTCGAGAAAGCGCCGCTTAATACACCTTGCATTTCGGACACGCGCAAGTCGCTGGGCTGGATTACCGTTCCGCGATCCAGATCCCGCGCTGCCACTACGATGGCATGTCCCGGAAGGTCGCTCGAAGACCGCAGCTTACCAGCGAACAGTCCGTAAAAGACGCCGGTGGAAATGATCGCCACGACAAAGGCAATCGCCAGCAGTGGAACCATGTTTCTCTTCATCTTGCTCTTGCTCTCCCTCTCAATCCGCAGCCACGGGCGCATCCTGCTTGCCGGAGCACACCTGGGACTCCCTGCCAGATAAACGGCCGAGTTCGCAACAGAAAGTATCGAGTTTTGCCCTAAGGTTCTGGCCTTAATTGCCTTAGCCTTCTGTACCGCGTAGGGGGTTAGCGTGACGCAACTCGATCCGAAGGCGCCAGCCGCTCAAGGCCCACTGTACGCCCGGAGCAATTTGCGATCTGAATGTGAGGCCGAAGCCAGCATGCAGTCGGCCCGGAATATCTTTGTAGGCGGAGGCGCCTACTGGGATGGACCCGGTTGGTATTGGAATCCCTATTGGGACCTGTATGGATTTATCCCAGGCGATGGAATCTGGTACAGTCCTTTTGGCTGGCCGTTCTACTCGCCGTGGGTGGCCTATGGATATGGATACGGCTATGGTTTCCGTGGATACGGTCACGGGTTCGGCCATGGTTACGTGGGGCGTTACGTGGGGCACGGACACGTGAGCGGTAACGCAATCGCCGCTGGCGGTCACTTCGGTGGGGCCGCGCGCATGGGAGGCGGCGGATTCGGCGGACGTGGGTTCGCTGGTGGAATGCACGGTGGATCCGGCGGTGGTGGCCGCCGCTAGCCGCGGATTGAGGCGAAGGCTCAGTACTGTCGAACGAAGGTATCGACACCTTCGGACTCGAGCTGCGCCTTTCGCTCCTTAAGGGCGTCCCGATTATCGAAAGGTCCGATGAGTACACGCATCAGGTCCGGCGTTGGCCCAGGGGCAACATGGGGATCCAGCTTCTCACGGCGCAAGCGCGCAACCAAGCGCAGGGTAGCTGCCGGATTCAACGCTCCCACTTGAATATATAGCTCTCCTCGGCGTGGGGCGACCATGGGAATGCCGTCTTCCCGACTGAGGCTGCTTGGAAGTTCAGGTCCGACGAATTGCTGCGCGGGCTTAGGAGTTTCTGGCTTGGTCGCTGGCTTTAAGATTGCCTGTGGCGTCACTACCGGTGGGGCGGGCGCCGGAACGGGCCGGGCAATTGCGGGAGCCGCCATCTGCACCGCAGCAGGCTTCGGATGTGGATGCACCAGAACGATTCGGCCTCTGAGATAGATGGCCGCGATCAGCAGCCCGACGCCGAGCGTAGCGGGTATCCAGACCAGAGGAATTCGTTTCTTATGATCTTCCAAATCGGACGCTACACTTGTCGGCGACGTAGCGGCATCGTCGGAAATGGTGGAAGGTCTGATCGTGATCATCCGCGGCGTCTCCTGGGGCGCCTCACCTTATCTATCGGCCAAAGCCGCAGAAACAGCAGAGTCGTGCTAAAGACTGCGGACTCCACCGCCGAACTGTCTTGCTAGGAGACGTGAATACTTGATTCGATCAGCAATCGCCTGCTCCACGCTGCTCTTGTCGGGCCTGCTTGCCCAAGGTCACGAAGCGGTAATACATCACAATCCACATCCGGCCGAATCGCGTAAACCTCACGAGACCATCTCCCGTCAACCACACGCGGCAACGTCTCACGCCCAACCCAAGAAGCCTCTGACACATGGGACGGCGCTTCACGCCAAAGGTCCGAAGGTTCCGAAGCATTAACTGCGGCGGGTGTAGCAGGGCTAAGTACCAGCGAGTAAAGGTGCTAGTCACAGCGTCGCGCGAGTACTCAGGTCCATTCTTTCCAATAACGCGCCGATTACTCCATTACTTTCCCCTCTCTCTCCACTCATACTCAGGTAGGCGGCATGAACCTCTGGACGCATCTCCGCAGACTTTTCGCCTACCTGTGGCCGGAGCCTTTGTTGGTCTCTCCTCGCTACGTTGCGCGAAAACACATCGCTCTGGTGACCGCTCTTCTCGGAGTAGCGGCTATCGGCGGCGCGGTTGTATTGACGCCGTCGCATCGTGGCAAGCTGGGCCGGACCGAGCCGGATGTTTGGGAAAGCCTGCGCCAGCGCGTATCCAAACGGGCGCAAGTGGATCTGTTCGACGATTTCAGCGAGGGCTTAGATGCCTGGCAAAGTGGCGGAAAGGATCTTCGAAGCGGGTGGTGGTATGACAAAAACGGCTTCGTCAATCCCGGCGCACTTTCGCTCTTTGGACCGAGTATGCAGCTGACGAATTACGACCTGGATGCCCTGGTGCAGATTGATGCCAAGGGGCTGGGACTGGTTTTTCGCGCCGCCTCCTCTCATACCTATCAAGTTGCCAAGCTCGTGGTCGTCGGTTCAGGTCCGATGCCTTCCCTCGCCGTGGCCAGATACACAATGATCGCGGGGCGCGCCTCGCGGTCCGTTCTCACTCAATATCCCGAACGCTTTCAGTCAGATACGCTCTACCGCGTGCATTTGGTGGCGCGCGGCGATGCCTTTTCGCTTTACATTCAAGGGAACCTGGTGGACTACTGGACCGATTCTCGTCTGCCTGCCGGTGGGGTGGGGCTGTTCTGCTCCCCGGGCGAACGTGCTCGCGTGGCTTGGATCCGCGTTTCGCACAATACGGATTCCTTAGGACGGATGTGCTCCTTGTTGTCCTCCGTCCTCTAGGCAAAAGACCCGGGATTCTGGCACTATCGGACTACAGTCATTGCAGGGTTCGGCCGATGCATCTAAGATGGGACCGTCAACCCTTCCGGACAACTTCTACTTGTACCTCTGGCGATCACCAAATTCGCCGGGCACGCTCTATTTGGCCAAGGGCTTTCAGACCGCCGAAGCTCTATGCCGGGGATTGGCGGAGGATGGCTACATCGTCAAGGTGATCCATATGGCCACCGACACAGAGTTTGAATTGTGCGACGGAAAGCTTCGTCCTACGAATTCCAGGTCTGACGATCCATCCGGCCCAAGCGGCTCAGGCCAAGGCATGACTCAGGCCTTCGCTTAGACCGAGTTTGGGCCCTCCGGCTCAGGACGAGGATTTCGCTATCAGTGAACGAGGTTCTGAATCCGCGCTCCCGTAACTTGGAGAAACTCTCTCCGGCATCTGGGTGACATTGAACGACCGTGCACGGGCCATGGTTCGGAACTGATAGCTCTCAAACACGAGGGAGACGCCGATCTTGGTACAGCGGACCACTGTACCAACGGTGATAAGTTGCAAAGGCGTAGTGCCATTCAGAAGGCTGGGCCACTCGATGAATAACTTCAGCCGCGTACCCTCCGGAATGCTCCTGTTGCATGAGATGAGCATGCCGCTACTGCTCATATTGACCGTCTGTCCAACTCCGGCAACCGGGTCGGCCGCTCCCATTGTTTGGTAACGGACATTCAACTCAATCGGATATCTCGATTTAACCCGGCGTTCGTTGTACATACTCTACCGCCCACTCCTCAGACCGCTTGACTTACTGACAGCCACCCGACTCTTAGGCACCGAGCAGTGCAAGTGATTGACCAATTTAACTTCAGGCCGTAAACGAAAGCAATTTAGCCGCAAGTGGCTCCTTCCGCAAGCGATCGTGTGTGTTCGATTTGGTAAGAATTTTCAATGCCTGGCGAAGACCGAGAACCATTTGCTTAGTACCCATAGCCTTTCGGTTAGAGTGAATCCGGGGGGGAAACTAGGGTGAGCACCTAGAGGATCAGCGGTCTAACTTAACACAGGTAGTGAGTCAAACTATAGAGTTACAAGGGGTTAGACCGCAATCCCGATTTTCCAGAGCAGATAACCAACCGCCTGCCGAAGATCCTGCCAGCGCGCTTGCCACTCCCCAGCGGGGAGAGACGGCCGAGGCGACCCGTAGACCTTGAGACCGCTCGATTCCAGCATCTTCTTTACGCGAAAGATATGGTAGCCATCGCTCACCACGATAGCGCTTCTCAAATTCATACGGCGCATAATTTCCACCACGGCGGTTACGCTTTGCACGGTACTTTCGCCCTCACGTTCCACGACAATGGCTTCGGGAGGCACACCGTGTTTGGTAAGGTACGCTCGACCAACGGAGCCTTCGGTAAAAACCGGATCTCCACCCGCTCCGCCGGTGGTGATTACACGCGGCGCCATCCCCTTGAGATACAAGATCAAGGCGTGGTTCAAGCGCGCTTCGAGCACCGGCGATGGGTGCCCGCGATACTCTGCCGCGCCCAGCACGATGATCGCATCGGCTGGCTGCGCTTCATCCACCCGGGATTCCTGCTGGATCTCACGGGACACGCGCGCCACATTCAGCGACAGGATTGCCGCGGCTGCTACTAGCGCAATCGCTACGATCCATTTCATGATAGTCATGATAGATTTGGCGGGTGGACCGGAAACGTCCTCACAGTTTACAGTATGCCAATGCTGCTTAGCGCGCGAAATCCGTTGCTGAAGGATGTTCGCAAAGCGATCGCCCGTGGCACCGTCACGGACGAGGGGCTGGCTGTAGCTGAAAGCTTTCATTTGCTCGAAGAAGCGCTGCGCAGCGACTGCGAGATTCCAGTGGTGTTCGCAGCCGAATCGGTGCGGGCCGCTGTGGAAAGCCATGTACGCGGGCTGAAAAAGACCCGCATCCATGTGCTCCCCGACGATGTGTTCCGCGGTATGTCCGCGACTGAGTCGAGCCAAGGTGTGATGGCATTGGTCCGGCCTCCGCAGTGGAGCGTCGATCAGCTATTTCGGGGCCATTCGCTTACCGTTGTGCTGGACGGATTGCAGGATCCGGGCAATGCCGGCGCGATACTGCGGGCCGCCGAGGCATTCGGCGCCACGGGAGTGGCATTCCTCAAGGGCACCGTCAGTCCCTACAATCCGAAATGCCTGCGCGCTTCAGCCGGTTCCATCTTCCGCGTTCCGGTGGCGGCAGCGCTCGATCAGCAGCTCTTTCTAGCCGCGGCCGAGCAACGCAAGATCGCGGTTTTTGCGCTGATGCCCAAGGGCACTACCGACGTCGGTGAAGTGGAGTTGGGCAAGAAGTGCGCGATCATCGTCGGCAGCGAGGGGCGCGGCGTAAGCGAACGGCTGCGCGACAAAGCCACGGCCATCCGGATTCCGACAGTGGGCGTGGAATCGCTGAATGCGGCGCTGGCCGCGGGCATCGCGCTGTTTGTGGCACGCAAGCAAAGGATGGCCGCGGGTTAAGTTCGGTATGAGCCTGTTTGAACCGGATCCACTCGCCAGCCTGAAGAACGATGGCCAGCGGCCATTGGCCGAGCGAATGCGTCCGGAGACGTTGGAAGAATTTGTCGGGCAGCAGCACATCCTGGGCTCGGGCAAGCCGCTGCGCATGCAAATTGAGCGCGATCAGCTGGGTTCGATCATCCTTTGGGGGCCTCCGGGCGTCGGCAAGACTACGCTGGCGCGCATTATCGCCCGCCTGACGCATTGCGACTACATCCCATTCAGCGCCGTGTTGAGCGGGATTAAGGAAATCAAAGCGGTGATGGCGGATGCCGAACGCAACCGCCGCGTGGGACGGCGCACGCTGATCTTTATCGACGAAATCCACCGCTTCAACAAAGCGCAGCAGGACGCCTTTCTGCCTTATGTGGAGCGCGGCGATATCAGCTTGATCGGCGCCACCACGGAAAACCCGTCGTTTGAAGTGATCTCGGCGTTGCTTTCACGCACCAAGGTTTACATGCTGAAGCCGCTGACCGAGGAGGAGATCTTCGGTTTGCTGGAGCGCGCCTTGCCGGTAATGAAGATCGGCGCGCCGGCAGATTTACTGCGGCAAATCGCGACCTACGCCAACGGTGACGCCCGTACAGCCCTCAACATCCTGGAGCTTGCGTCGGCGGCGGCAAAAGACGGCCAACTCACTCCAGAAGCTATCGAAGACACCCTGCAGCGTAAGACTTTGCTTTACGACAAATCCGGAGAAGAGCACTTTAACCTGATTTCAGCGCTCCACAAGTCCGTACGGTCGAGCGATGTGGATGCCGCCTTGTATTGGCTGGGCCGCATGCTGGAATCGGGCGAGGACCGCATGTATATCGCCCGGCGCCTGGTTCGCATGGCGATTGAAGACATCGGGCTAGCCGATCCCCGGGCCCTGGAACAATCCATCGCCGCGATGCAGACCGTCCACTTTCTGGGGATCCCGGAGGGGGATCTGGCGCTGGCCCAGGTGGCTATCTACCTTTCGGTGGCGCCCAAATCCGACGCTTCTTACCAGGCTTTGAACCGGGTGATGGAGGCGGTGGAGAAGCGAGTGGCCGAGCCGGTGCCCTTTCACCTTCGAAATGCTCCCACGGGAGCGATGAAGCAATGGGGTTACGGTGCCGGGTACCAGCATGCCCATAAGGTACAAGATGCTCTGCCAGACATGGAATGTCTGCCGGAATCCCTTGTAGGCACAAGATTCTACGAGCCAACCAATCGTGGTTTGGAGCAGCGAATCGCAGAGCGGCTGGAAGAAATCCGCAGCCGGAAGAAGCAAACCCCTCCCAAGTAACGCTCCCCGGGTACTAACCCTTGCAGGCACAGTACCACACCAAATTAGGAAGACTCCGCTATAGGAGCACTCACCCCGGCATTGCAATCTAGGGATGCAAGAACGAAAGCGAGTTCAAAAGCATGTTAGTGCCGGGAGCGACCATGAGCTTGGATAAAGACAAAGACGATCGCCGGGGCGCGGACCGTTTCCCCATCGAGCGGGAAGTCCGCTACAAGATCCTGAGCCGCAAAACGAGCTCGGAAGGCGAAAGCGGCACTGGCGTAACGGTCAACATGAGCAGCAATGGTGTTCTGTTCACCACCGATCGTTATCTGCTCCCAGGCCGACGGCTCGAAGTTTCCATCAGCTGGCCCGCCCAGTTGAACAGTAAAGTTGCTTTAAAGCTGGTGGCGCGAGGCCGCGTGGTTCGCTCCGAAGAGGGACGCGCCGCAATTGAAATCCACCAGTACGAGTTCCGGACCCAAGCAAGCCAAGGTTCTTCGGTGGTTCAATAATAAATTCCTTTCATACACCATCGATCACGCGCCGTTCGGAAAGGTAAACTATGAGGGAGACGGGCCCGAGCTCGTCCACGCTCTGAGGAGGCCCTCTCTACCCGGATGCGAAACCTGGTTGTAGTTCTTTGTCTTGGGTCCGGCTTTTCCCTAGCCGGTGCTACCAAACCTCCCACGTTGGCTGACGCCAGAGCCTTTATCGAACGCGCACAATCGAAACTGCTGGAGCTTTCGGTTCAGGATGCGCGCGCCGATTGGGTAAAGTCCACATTCATCACTTACGACACGGAGATTCTTGCCGCCAAGGCCGATCAAGATGCGATTGAGGCCACCATGCAACTGGCCAAGGACTCTACGCGCTTCAGTCATCTGAAGATGCCGGAGGACCTGGCGCGCCAGTTTCTGTTGCTGCGCCTTTCCTTGACCCTGGCCGCACCCTCCGATCCGAAGGAAGCCGAAGAGTTGACGCAGGTGGCCAGCCAGATGGAAGGCATCTACGGTAGCGGCAAGTATTGTCCCCATGAGGCCGGCTGTCTGGATCTGGATCAATTGAGCGACATTCTGCGAACCAGCACCGATCCGGCGAGATTGCTGGACGCATGGCGCAGATGGCACACCATTTCACCTCCACTGCGGCCATTGTTCCAAAAGTATGTGGAACTGGGTAACAAAGGCGCTCGGGAATTGGATTTTGCCGACATGGGCGCGATGTGGCGTTCGAACTACGACATGCCGGCGGACGCGTTCCCGGCCGAGATGGACAGGCTTTGGGAGCAGGTGAAGCCGCTGTACCTTTCTCTGCACGCCTATGTGCGCTGGAAGCTGCGAGAAAAATACGGCGATCTTGTTCCAGCGAACGGACCTATCCCCGCGCATTTGCTTGGCAATATGTGGGCGCAGGAATGGGAGAACGTCTACCCCTTGGTGGCCCCGAAAGACGCCGATCCAGGCTATGATCTGACCGCGATTCTCAAGGGGCGGGACACCCAGCCAACGGACATGGTGAAGTACGCGGAACGCTTTTTTACTTCACTTGGGTTTGCGCCGCTGCCGAAGACTTTTTGGGAGCGGTCGCTGTTCGTCAAGCCGCACGATCGCGAGGTGGTTTGTCACGCCAGTTCGTGGGATATCGATTCCGTCGACGATCTGCGACTCAAGATGTGCATCCAGATCAATGCCGAGGATTTCTCCACGGTCCATCATGAGCTGGGGCACAATTTCTACCAGCGAGCTTACGACCAGCAGCCCTTCCTGTTCCGCAGCGGCGCCAACGACGGATTTCACGAAGCGATTGGCGATACCATCGCTTTGTCAGTGACGCCTGAGTACTTGAAGAAAATTGGCCTGCTGCCCACGGTTCCGGACAGTTCCAAGGATATCGGGCTGCTGCTCTACAAAGCGCTCGTGAAGGTGGCGTTCCTGCCGTTCGGTTTGATGATTGACAAGTGGCGCTGGCAGGTATTTTCGGGAGAGATTCCGCCGGACAAATACAACGAGAGCTGGTGGAAACTGCGTTTGCAGTACCAAGGCATTGCGCCACCGGTTCCTCGCAGCGAAGCGGATTTCGATCCGGGCGCGAAGTATCATGTGCCGGCGAACATGCCCTACGCACGCTATTTCCTGGCGGACATTTTACAGTTCCAGTTTCATCGGGCGCTGGCGAAGACCGCAAGGTGCACCGCTCCGTTGAATCGCTGCTCGATCTACGAAAGCAAAGCCGCGGGAGACCGTCTCAACACCATGCTCGCCATGGGCGCCAGCCAGCCGTGGCCGAAGGCGCTGGCAGCATTGACCGGACAGGAGCAGATGGATGCGACGGCGATTCTGGATTATTTCGCTCCGCTGCAGAAGTGGCTGGATGAACAGAACCGCGGGAAACCACTCGGCTGGTAAAGTAGACACAATGAACGCTGTTGACACGTGCCCCATCTGCGGCGGCTCGGGCTGGAAAATCACCGAGCGCGAAGGAATTTCCGGCGCCGAGAAGTGCCAGTGCGCCGATGTGGGCCGCGAGCAACGGATCGAGCAGCGTGCGGGAATTCCTCCGCTCTACCATAGCGCTTCGGTGGATAACTTTATTTTGCCCTCGGGCAATCCACAGTCCCGCTCGGCGCTGGCCAGTGTGGTTCTTACGGTACGAGGTTACGTGCGCGAGTATCCGAATGGCCCTAAGCCCGGACTTTTGTTCCTGGGCGCGCCGGGCACGGGCAAAACGCATTTGGCGGTGGCAGCGCTACGCGGCTTGATCGGGCGCGGGTTCGAGGGAATCTTCTATGATTTCCAGTCGCTGCTCACGCGCATTCACAAGGGCTACGACAAGTCATCGGGATCGAGCGATCGCGAGGCTTTTCAAGCCGCGCTGGACGTCGAAATCCTTTTGCTCGACGATGTGGGCGCCAGCCGCATTAACGACTGGGTGGAAGATACGGTGACGTCCATCGTGACGCACCGCTGCAACTCGCGGAAGGCGACGATTGTCACCACGAACCTGCGCGATCCCGAGGCAGGCGATAAACGCGGCTCCGGCTTGCAGGAGGACATCCATAGCAAGTTCTTTCTTGAGGAGCGCATTGGGATGCGCGCGCGATCGCGTTTGTTTGAAATGTGCCGGCTGATCCCGATGCCGGACGTGGAAGATTACCGCTTGAAGAAGAAGTAAATCTATTTGGTCACAGATGAACACGGATAAACACGGATCTGCGTTCATCTGTGTTCATCGGTGGCCATTACTCCGGCAAAACCCCGCGCGCTAGGATGAAGGAGATGACCACCGCGAACCCTCTCGGATACCTTACCGAGCAGTTAGAAGCCTGGCGCAAAGCTGGTTCTTTCCAGCGTCTGCGAGTGCTGGAATCGCCCTGCGAACCCATATCCCGCTTCGACGGCCGGGAGGTGATCAATCTGGCGAGCAACAACTATCTGGGGCTTGCCAATCATCCAAAACTCATTGAGGCGCAAGTAGAGGCGGCGAAGAAGTTCGGCGCGGGATCGGGCGCTGTCCGCACCATTTCCGGGACCATGAGCATCCACATGCAACTGGAGGAGCGGATCGCCGATTTCAAAAGAACCGAAGCTTGCGTCGTGTTTCAGTCCGGATTCGCTGCGAACGCGGGGACCGTGTCGGCGATCCTGGGTCCGGAGGATCACATTATTTCCGACGCGCTGAATCACGCCAGCATTATCGACGGCTGCCGGTTATCGAAAGCCAAGATTCATGTGTTCCCGCATAAAGACGCCGGCCGCGCAGGAGAGATTCTCAAAGAGCTGGACGGCGCCAGCGGTCACAAATTGCTGATCACCGATGGGGTGTTCTCCATGGATGGCGACATCGGACCATTACCCGCATTGGTGGAAATCGCCGAGCGGCACGGCGCCATCATGATGATCGACGATGCGCACTCCTCGGGCGTGCTGGGGCGCAATGGGCGCGGCACGGTGGATCATTTCGGATTGCATGGCCGCGTGGACGTCCAGGTGGGTACGCTGTCGAAAGCCATCGGCGTGCTCGGCGGATATGTATGCGGGACCCGCGATCTGATCGACTTCTTGTATCATCGCGCACGGCCCTTTCTTTTCTCCACCTCGCATCCTCCGGCGGTTGCCGCAGCATGCCTGGCGGCATTCGATATTCTGGAGCGCGAGCCGGAACGCATCGAGAAACTGTGGGATAACACGCGATACTTCAAGTCAGCACTCAAGAACGCCGGGTTCGATACGGGCGCGAGTGAAACTCCCATCACGCCGATTATGGTGGGCGAGGCAAGAGCGGCTCACGCCTATTCTGCAGCTCTGTTTGAGAACGGATTGCTCGCAACCGGAATTGGCTTTCCGACGGTGCCCGAAGGTAAAGCGCGGATTCGCACGATTGTAACTGCCACTCACACGCGCGATATGCTCGACCGTGCATCAGACATCCTGAGCAAGGTGGCAAAGAAAGTGGGCATTCTCGCATGACCCCAACTGAGATTGCTCACTCCCGCGCCAGATTTCGCAGCCAGCGGACATCGCAATTCACCGAATCCGTGATCCGCGAGATGACGCGGCTGGCCATCCAGCATGACGCGGTCAACTTGGCCCAAGGCTTTCCGGATTTTGGCGCGCCGGAAGAGATCAAGCGCGCGGCCCAGGATGCCATCGCGGCCGACTTTAATCAATACGCGATCACGTGGGGTGCCAAACCGTTCCGCGAGGCGATCTCAACGAAATATCGAAAGTGGTACGGGATCGATTACGATCCGGAGCGAGAAATTACGGTTTGTTGCGGGGCCACGGAAGGCATGATCGCGGCTCTGTTGGCGGTTACCAATCCGGGTGACGAGATTATCATTTTCGAGCCATACTACGAAAATTACGGTCCTGATGCATTGTTGTGCGACGCCAAGTGTAAGTTTGTTCCGCTTTCGCCTCCGGACTGGACCTTCGATCCGGATGAACTACGCCGCGCGTTCTCTTCGAAGACCAAGGCGATCGTTTTGAACTCGCCGAATAATCCCACGGGCAAGGTATTTACTCGCGCCGAGCTGCAAGTGATCGCCGATCTCTGCCAGGAGTTCGACGCCCTTGCAATTACTGACGAAATTTATGAACACATAATTTATGAGGGCGCGTCTCATATCCCGATAGCGACGTTACCGGGAATGCGCGACAGGACTGTGTTAGTGAACAGCATGAGCAAGACCTATTCGGTCACTGGTTGGCGAGTAGGTTTTGTTTTGGCCCCGCCGGATCTTACGGATTCCATTCGAAAGGTCCACGACTTTCTAACGGTTGGCGCGGCGGCTCCGTTGCAGCAGGCTGGCGTGGTGGCTTTGAACCTACCGGATTCATACTACGAAAAACTAAGCGTGGAATATCAGAAGCGAAGAGATTTCTTATTGCAGCGCCTGGAGCAGGCAGGATTCCGCTGTTATCGTCCGAACGGGGCGTACTACATCATGACGGATATCAGCGGCTTCGGTTTTGACGACGATCTCTCTTTCGTTCGTCACATGATCGAAAACATAGGTGTCGCGGCGGTGCCGGGCTCGAGTTTTTTTTCAGATTCTAATGCCGGCGCCACATTAATTCGCTTTTGTTTTTGCAAGAAGTATGAGACTCTGGAAAAGGCGGCCGACCGCCTCCGTAGAATCTAGAGTTACCCTGTAGGTACACCTGCCAGGTAGCACACAAGAAGCAGTTCCCGGCATGTCCCCCGGTTGGAGGAAATTATGCTGCGTAACTTTCTGTTGCCTGAAAGCATCGCCCGAGCAGATGGCGCTGGACCGGAGATTGATCTCGGTTCCAAGCGAGGTAAGTTGTTGGTGCTTACTCTCGGGATCACACGAATACTAGAACAAGAGAGCCTGGAAGTAACCGTCTGGGGTTCGCCCGATGGTGAAAAATGGGATGCAAAGCCGCTGGCTAAGTTTCCCCCAAAGTTCTATTGCGGTCTCTATTCCATATTGCTGAATCTGGGATCACGAGCCGATGTTCGATTTCTGCGCATCCATTGGAAGATGAGCCGGTGGAGCAAGCGCGAGAGCATGCCCATGTTCGGGTTCTACGTTTACGCCGAAGAATCCGGTGCGCGAGTCAGTATTGCGGTCGCGTAGGAGAGTGGGGCGTTACAAACGGTTAATTAGGCTAGCGACGTAACCGGCGCCAAATCCGTTATCGATATTGACGACAGTTACGTTACTGGCGCAACTGTTCAACATGCCTAGAAGCGCCGCCAACCCGTTGAAGCTGGCGCCATAGCCCACGCTGGTAGGCACGGCGATCACCGGTACCGAGACAATTCCTCCCACCGCGCTCGGCAGCGCTCCTTCCATGCCGGCCGCCACCACCACCACGCGCGCTTCCATCAATCTCTCGCTCTGCGCGATCAAACGATGGATCCCTGCCACGCCGACGTCATAAATGGATTCCACTTCGTTGCCCATCACCTCGGCTGTAACCTGCGCTTCTTCGGCGACGGGAATGTCGCTGGTGCCGGCGCAAACCACGGCCAGTTTCCCCTTACCGCGGATGGTACGGTCGCGCCAGATTCGCACGGCGCCGGAAAGCGGAAAGTGCTCGGCATCGGGAAAGTCCGCCTTCAGCAGCGACGCCGCGTGCCGGTCGGCGCGGGTTATCAGCAAGTTTGGCGACTTATCGAGCAGCCGGGCGGCGATCGCGCCGATCTGCTCCGGCGTCTTGCCCTTGCCGAAGATGACTTCGGTGAGTCCGTGCCGCAACGCGCGATGGTGATCCAGTTTGGCGTAACCCAGATCCTCGAACGGCAAGTGGCGAATGCGGTCCAGCGCCGCGTCTACGTTCACCGCGCCTGAGGACACTTGCTCCAACAGCCCGCGTAATTGATCGGAATCCATCTCAACTTGAGGGTAACAGGCGGCGCATCATTCAGGACACATCACCATTGGATTCTTTGGCCAAGTTGCAATCCGAATTTCCTCGCCATTCCGCCAGGGATCTCAAGCACGTACGACGAGATCTGTTTGCCACCATATTGTTCGCACTTGCTCGCTTGCGTCTTGCAAGGCTCCGCATTCTGGACCATCTCGACGATGTCGCGGCTGGAATCCAGCCAAACGATATCGAGCGGAACCAGCGTTTGATACATCCAATATGTATAGTGGTCGGGTTTGGCGTGGACAAACAGCATGCCGCGATCGTACGCCAGAGACGTTCGGAACATCATCCCGCGTAGCAGCTCGAAATTGCTGATCATCGTCTCCACCCGAATCACCTGGCCGCCGGGAAGCGTGACTGGCCGTGTGGGAAAGTCTTCGAGAGTGGTGGCTGGGGGCCCGCAGGAGATGAGAGAGACCAAAGCGGCGAGGACGATGTACCTCATGAATTAGAATGGTAGCGAACTGCAGGGGGCAGAATTCAGAATTCAAGAATTCAGAAGCCAGAATTCAGGAGCCAGAATTCAGAAGTCAGAATTCAGAATACAACGGATGGCATTTTGGAAACGGTTGCGGCTGACGCTCGAAATGATCAAGTTCGAGCATTCCGTGTTCGCGTTGCCCTTTGCCCTCACTGGCGCTTTGCTTGCATTCCGGGAGAGCCATTTCGACACCCACGGATTCGGTTACAAGTTGCTCTGGATTGCCATCGCCATGGTGGGCGCCCGGTCTGCGGCAATGGCGTTCAATCGGATTCTGGATGCCGATATGGACGCCCGCAATCCGCGAACGCGTATGCGCCACATCCCAGCAGGAATCTTGAGCGTGCGTTTCGCCTGGGGCTTCGTTCTTTTTTCCGTTCTGGTTTTCTTGCTCGCGGCGCGCGCGCTCAATCCGCTTTGCCTGAAGCTGGCGCCCGTGGCGCTGGCCGTGGTCTTCTTTTACTCGTTTACCAAGCGCTTCACCACGTTCTCGCACTTGATTCTCGGGCTTTCGCTGGGTATCGCTCCGGCGGCGGCGTGGATCGCGGTCCGAGGATCGCTCGATCCTCGCATCCTGTGGCTGACGGCTGCCGTGATGTTCTGGACGGCGGGCTTTGACATCATTTACTCTTGCCAGGACTATGAGTTCGATTCCCAGGCTGGGCTCTTCAGTTTGCCCCGGCGGTTCGGCGTGCCTGGCGCGCTTTGGATCGCGCGGCTGTTCCACATCGCAATGATCGCTTGCCTGATGCTGCTTTCGTTCTTCTTCGGGCTCGGAGCCCTGAGCTGGGCGGGCATTGGGGCCATCGTTTTGCTGCTCCTTTATGAGCACCGCTTGGTGAAGGCCGACGACCTGTCGCGGGTGGACGCCGCCTTCTTCACCGTGAACGGGTATGTGAGCGTGCTATTCTTTCTTTTTTGGGCCGCCGACATGTATTTCTTCGGCCTAAGGGCCTGAGGACCAATGCAGATCCACATAGAAGACAAGCGCTTACGGCCAATTCTGGAGAAAGTGGAGGCGGATGTCCGCCTGGATGCCGAGGACGGCATCGCGCTTTTCCGCAGCTCAGATATTCTCGCGGTGGGCTACATGGCCAACCTGGTGCGCGAGCGCAAACACGGCAACGTCACTTGGTTTAACGTCAATCGCCACATCAATCCCACGGACGTTTGCGTGGCGAGCTGTAAGCTGTGCGCCTTCGGTAAGCGCGCCAAGGATCCGAAGGCTTACACCTGGTCGCTCGACGAAGTGTGGCACCGCGCGGGCGAGGGTTGGAGCGAAGCAGTCACCGAGTTCCACATTGTAGGCGGCCTGCATCCCGAGCTGACGCTCGATTGGTACTGCGAGATGCTACGCGGACTGAAGCAGCGTTTCTCTGAGGTGCACCTGAAAGCGTTCACCATGGTGGAGATCGCGTACCTGGCGCAGCGGAGCAAGCTTTCGATTCGCGAGACGCTCACCAAGCTGATAGACGCCGGCGTGGATTCGCTGCCGGGCGGCGGCGCGGAGATCTTTAGCGACCGAGTGCGGCGGATCATCTGCGATCACAAGATCGATGGCAACCAGTGGCTGGATGTGGCGCGGAGCGCGCACCAGTTGGGATTGAAATCGAATTGCACCATGCTGTACGGGCACATCGAGACCGAGGAAGATCGCGTGGATCACCTGGTGAAGCTGCGCGAGCTGCAGGACGAGACCGAGGGCTTCCAGACCTTTATTCCGCTGGCGTTTCATCCGGCGAATACCGCGCTAGAGCACATTGCCACCACTACCGGCTTTCTGGATCTGAAGATGATCGCAGTGTCGCGTCTGATGCTGGACAACATCAGCCACATCAAAGCTTACTGGATCATGATGACGCCCCGGATCGCGCAAATCGCGCAGCGCTTTGGCGCCGACGATCTGGACGGAACAGTGGTGGAAGAGAAGATCTACCACGAAGCGGGCGCCACCACTAGTCAAGGTATGCGGCGGAGCGAACTGCTGCGGCTGATTCGTGAAGCCGGGCGCGAGCCGATGGAGCGCGACACGCTATACCGGCCTGTAACGCGCACCGAGACCGCGTTCACCGTTCTGGTTTAGTACTGCAAGTACCTTCGCATCAGCGTCAAGTACAGACGCGGCGACTATCGTGGAACCATGAAGTTCGCGCCGGCCACGGTTGCGCTCGCCTTCTTGTTTGCGGGTGCGGTCTTTGCCGAAGAACGAACCGCCGGCCAATTCCGTGCCGACGCCAACCTCGTTCTGATCAACGCCACGGTGCTCGATCGTCACGATCGGCCGGTCCGCGGCCTCCTGCGTGACGACTTTCGAATCTTTGAGGATAAGGCCGAGCAGCACATCGCTTATTTCTCCGAAGAGGAAACACCGCTATCGCTCGCCGTCATCTTTGATGTCAGCGGAAGCATGGACTCCAAAATGGCAGGCATGCGCTCGGCTTTGGACGAGGTTCTCAAAAGCGCGAATGCATCGGACGAATTCTCGCTGATCACCTTTGCCAACCGGCCCGAGGTTGCAGTTGGCTGGAGCGCCAATCCGGAAGAGATCCAGAACCGGCTACTTCAGGTGACCGCGCACGGCGAAACATCGCTTCTGGACGCACTGGCGGCCGGGCTGACGTACCTGAAAAAGGCCAAGAATGCGCGCAAAGCCCTGCTGATCTTTTCCGATGGAGGCGACAACCACAGCCGCTCAACGGAACGCGGCTTCACGCGGACCCTGGAGGAATCAGGTGTGCAGATCTTCGCTGTAGACAGCGCGGAGCCGTTGGTCTTGCGGACGCGTTCACCGGAAGAAATCTTAGGACCCGGCTTACTGGAACGGCTTTGCGATCGCGCCGGCGGGCGTTATTTCCGGGTGGAGAGCAAGCGCGAGGTGGCTGCAGCCGCCCAGCAGATCTCGCGAGAACTGCGCTCGCAGTATCTCATTGGATACGTGCCTTGGAACAACTCCACCGACGGTCGCTTTCACCACGTTCGTCTGCAACTGAACCACCGGTTAGGATTGCCCAAAGTCTCGGTTCTCTGGCGGCGTGGCTATCGCGCTTCCGGCGATTGAGGACGACTTTCCGCAAGCACCTACGCACGGGTGGTGCTATTCTGGTAACTCTGCGAACATTCCCTCGCGGAAATCCTTATGGCGAAGTTGAGCTACACCACACCGGGCGGAATCAACGTAACCCGCTTGACCTCCGCCATCCCATTCAAAAAAGGGCTCGGTCACCTGCTGCACAAGCTGGACCGCTATCGGGGTATCTACCTGTCATCGGGCTACGAATACCCGGAGCGCTATTCACGCTGGGATGTGGCTTCTGTCTGTCCCCCGATCGAGATGGTTTCCGCCGGCCGGGAAATCGAGTTCCGTCCGCTCAATGCGCGCGGGGAAGTCCTGAACCGGATGCTGCATCGATTGCTCGAACGCCATCCGCAATGGGAAGCGTTCGGCTTTCAAGGCGCGGTGTTGCATGGCCGATTGAAGCCGCTGCCCGAACTGTTCCCGGAAGAAGAACGCAGCAAACAGCCTTCGGCCTTTTCGATTCTGCGAGCGGTCATCGGCGAATTCCAGAGCGAGCAAGATTCCAGGCTCGCGCTGGTAGGCGCGTTTGGATACGATCTGTTGTTCCAATTCGATCCGATCGATCTGAAGCTTCCTCGTCAAAAACATCATAAGGATCTGCATCTCTTTCTGTGCGACGACATTTACTATATGGATCGCAAGAAGGAGCAGATCGAGCGGTTTCGTTACGACTTTGAGCTGGGCGATCTTTCCACCGTGGGTCTGGCGCGTACGGGCGCTCCAGCGACCCGCTCGCCTAAGCGACCCGACAACGAAATCGAGAGTGACCACCAGCCCGAAGAGTACATGGCCAAAGTGGAAGCGGTGCGCGAAGGCATGCGGCAGGGCGAATACTACGAAGTGGTGCTGCGGCAAACCTTCCAGGCCAATTATTCCGAGAGCGCGTCGGCCCTGTTCCAGCGGATTCAGAAGGGCAGCCCCAGCCCCTATGAATTTCTGCTGCAGCTTGGCGACGAGCAACTGATTGGGGCGTCGCCCGAGATGTTCGTGCGCGTGGAATGTAACCGCGTGGAAACCTGCCCGATCTCGGGGACCGCTCGCCGCACGGGCGATCCGTTGCGCGACGCCGACAACATCCGGGAGTTGCTCAACTCCACCAAGGAAGAATCCGAGCTGACCATGTGTACCGACGTGGATCGCAACGACAAATCGCGCGTGTCGATCCCAGGCACGGTGAAGGTGATCGGCCGACGGTTGATCGAATCCTACGCAGGTGTGTTCCATACCGTGGATCACGTGGAAGGCCTGCTGCAGCCGGGCTTCGATTCACTCGACGCTTTTCTCACGCACATGTGGGCGGTGACTGTTATCGGCGCGCCGAAAAAGGCGGCCGCGCAGGCCATTGAGGATCTTGAAAAAGACGCCCGCGGCTGGTATGGCGGCGCGGTGGGGATGCTGTCGTTGAACGGCGACATCAATACCGGTATTCTGATCCGCACGGTGCATCTGCGCGACGGAATCGCGCGCTACAGCGCGGGAGCAACTCTACTCTACGATTCGGTTCCCGAACTGGAAGAACAGGAGACGCGCCTGAAGGCCACCGGATTTTTCCGTTCATTGCGAGGGGCCAAGAAGGCGGAGGTATCCGACAGCGTTCCGCAGCAACGCGGCCAAGGTGTCAAATTGCTGCTGGTCGATAACGACGACTGCTTCATCCACACCCTGTCCAACTACGCGCGCCAGACCGGCGCTGAGGTGGTGACTTATCGCGCCGGAGTTCCGCACCGGTTGATCCTGGATTTAGCTCCGCACCTGATGCTTATCTCACCCGGGCCGGGGCGTCCCTCCGACTTCGGCGTTCCCGATCTGGTGAAGTTTGCCGCCCACGCGGGCATTCCAGTTTTTGGAGTTTGCCTCGGCTTGCAGGGTATCGTAGAGGCGTTCGGAGGAGAACTGGGCGTGCTGGATTATCCAATGCACGGGAAGCCCTCCACTGTTGTTCATCGGAACGTGGGGATATTCGAAGGACTCCCGGAGCGCTTCAAAGTGGGGCGCTACCACTCGCTGTTTGCGCGCAAAGAAACGTTTCCGGCATGCCTGGAAGTGACCGCGGAATCCGAGGATGGCGTCATCATGGGGATCCGGCATCGGGAACTACCGATTGAAGCGGTGCAGTTTCACCCGGAATCGATCCTCACCTTAGATGGCAACTGCGGTCTTCGATTGATCGAAAACGTAGTGGCCCAGGCGTCGGGATCGCGCGCAGCGAGTCCTGCATAAGGATAGCCCTCCCAGTACGGCTCGGGCAAATGGCCTACTATGCTAATCTGAAAGCTGATTTCATAATTACTCATTGGGCTCGCTGAACCTGTGAAGATCTGGGCCCCAGGAAAAGATTAGTGCAATTCGATTTATCGGATATTGTATTTCTTGTGGTTGTGCTATCCATCGCCGTGTTGCTGATCAATAGTAACGGGGGCGGCGGAGGCCATCGCGCGCGAGTGCCGGTGCGCTGTTAAGACTGTGGTCCCACAGCTCCGTTTTTCCTGCTAGTTCTTCATGCCCTCAGCAATTGTGATCGGCGGAGGTCTGGCTGGCCTTGCCTCGGCCGCCGCGCTGGGCCAATCCGGATTTCAAGTAGATCTGTTTGAGGCACGAGGATTCCTGGGTGGCCGCGCCACTTCCTATCCTGTACCGGGCGACAACTCTGAAGTAATCGACAATTGCCAGCACGTTTTGCTGCGCTGCTGCGTCAATCTGATGGATTTTTATCGGCGCCTGGGCGTCGCGGATCGGATCCAATTTCACCAGCAATTCTTCTTTATCGAACCCGGCGGCCGAACCTCGGTTTTGCAAGCCGGAGGCCTGCCAGCACCGCTGCATTTCACGGGAAGCTTCTGGGATTTGAAGTTTCTTGGGCTGCCCGACAAACTGGCGATCGCCCGCGCGCTGTTGGCCATACGACGCGAGCATGGGCGACGCCAGGATCTGGACCGAATTACGATGCTCGAGTGGCTGTTAGAGAAGGGCCAAACCGAGCGGGCGATCCAGCGTTTCTGGAACCAGGTTCTGGTGAGCGCGGTGAACGAGGATCTGGATCGCATGGCGGCGAGTCACGGTTTTCAGGTGTTCTGGCTGGGGTTTCTCGCTCGCGCAGATTCGTACGAGATGGGGATTCCGGCGGTCCCGCTGGGGGATTTGTATGGCCCGGAAGGCTGGCGACGCATCCCCGATGTCCACTTCCATCTTCGTTCGCCGATAGAGCGCGTGAATGTGGAGAATGGCGCCATTCGCGGAGTAATCGCGGCAGGCGAACGGCACTCGGCTGACTGCTACGTCTGCGCATTGCCATTCGAGCGCCTGCCGGCAGTGATTCCGGAGCTGGATTTGAAACTGGATGGTTTCGAGCACTCACCGATCACGGGCATTCACTTGTGGTTCGATCGCAGCATCACCGAACTACCCCACGCCACCCTGCTGGATCGCACGATGCAGTGGATGTTCAACAAATCCGGCGGCCGATATTTGCAATTGGTAGTGAGCGCGTCGCGAAGCCTGGTGGAGATGCCGCGCGCGGAAGTGATCGCGCTGGCGGTGCGAGAATTGGCTGAGTTTTTCCCGGGGGCGAAAGAAGCGAAGCTCGAAAAAGCGCACGTGGTGAAGGAAATACGCGCGACATTTTCGGCGCGCCCTGGCCTGGAGCAAGCTCGACCGCTGAGCGCCACCAAGTTCGGAAACCTTTTCCTGGCGGGCGATTGGACCCGGTCGGGCTGGCCGCCCATCATGGAAGGCGCAGTTCGCAGCGGCTATCTGGCGGCTGAGGCGGTGACGCGCGCGGCCGGGCACGGGCGACAGTTTCTGCTGCCTGATATCGCGTGAAAACCTGCAGGGCTTATGATGTACCTATGCGCGCACTGATTCTTTCGCTCGCCCTGATGTTGCCCGGCCTGGTATTGCCGACACGGGCAGCGGACATGACCACATTGACGATTTCGGTGAAAAGCCCCGGGGGCAAACCTGTGGAAGGCGCCAGTGTAATCGTCAAGTTCGTTAAAGGACACTCGGTAACGAAACTAGGGAAAAAGATCCGCAAAGAGTGGGAGCTGCGCACCAATCAAGAAGGCTTGGTGAAAATTCCGCCTATCCCGCAAGGAACCATCCTGGTGCAGATCATTGCGAAGGACTACCAGACGTTTGGGCAGAACTTCGAAGTGGACGAAGAGCAGAAGACGCTGGATATCAGGCTGAATTCGCCCCAGCCGCAATACTCGGCGCACTAGTCGCCGGCTTGAGCAATCACCGCGGCGATCACATCAATCTCCACACCGACGTCTCGCGGCAATTTGGCCGCTTGCACCGTCGATCGCGCGGGCGGATTCTTCGTGAAGTAGCGCTCGTAGGTTTGATTCATCGGCGCGAAGTCCGCCATGTCCTTGAGGAACACGGTGGTTTTCAGGACAGAATCCAGCGAAGCGCCGCAGGCTTGGAGAACTGCCTTGATATTCTCCAAAACGCGTTCGGTTTGCGCCGAGATGCCGCCTTCTATCACCTTGTTGTTCGCAGGATCGAGCGCGATCTGCCCGCTCAAGTAAGCCAATCCGCCGTACACCACGGCCTGCGAATAAGGGCCAATGGCTTTGGGCGCGTTAACGGTCGAAATCGTTTGTTTCATATCTGCAAAGTCCCCACCAGTTGTTGGACGTCGTGAATGTTTTCTTTTTCTAGATACTGGTTCAGTTCGCGCGCGATACGGCAAGGCGCTTCAGGGTCCCAGAAGTTCGCAGTGCCCACCTGGACCGCCGCTGCGCCGGCCACCAGAAATTCGGCCGCATCCTCGCCGCTGCGAATCCCTCCCAGCCCAATCACCGGAATTCGAACCGACTTGGATGCTTCATAGACCAAGCGGAGCGCGATGGGTTTGATGGCCGGCCCCGATAATCCTCCGAAGCCGGCTCCAATCCGCGGCCGCCGGGTGTGTGCATCGATGGCCAGTGAAACGAAGGTATTCACCAGGCTGATGGCATCTGCGCCGGCCTGTTCCGCCGCCTGCGCCAAGGGCTCAATGCGTGCCACGTTCGGCGACAATTTGACAATCAATGGGCGGCGCGCCAGCGGCCGGACCAGCGCGACCAATTCACCCAGTAGCGCGGGATCGCTCGAAAAATAGATCCCTCCATGCTTCGTATTGGGACAGGAGACATTCAGTTCATAGCCTGCGATGCCTTCGGCGTCTTCCAAAATGCGGATCACTTCGGCGTAGTCCTCAGGCTGATATCCGAAGACATTCGCAAAAATCGCGGTTCGAAAATGACGCAAGCCGGGGAGTTTTTCCGCTACAAAGGCTCGCGCGCCGATGTTCTGGAGCCCGACGGAGTTGATCATGCCGGACTCGGCCTCCCACAAGCGCGGGGGTGGATTGCCGGCGATTGGCTCGCGGGAGAGTCCTTTTACCACCAGTCCGCCCATCCCGTTCAGGTCGGCGACACTCGATAACTCCACACCATAACCGTAAGTCCCGGATGCGGCGATGACAGGGTTTTCGAGTTGGATGCCGCACAGGTTGATCCGCAGGCTACCCATTTCGTCCAAGAATAGCATTGCGGTCCCCTAGGGCTAATCCCTTATGCAGCACACCTTAGGAAAGCCGATCAACGAGTATGGCCGAGCCATCGACAGGCGACCGCACGCTCTTGCGTCCCGGGACGTTGCGCTCGCTGGCCTCGAAATTCGCGCTCTTTACGGCTGCGCTGGTCTTTTGGGTGGTGGCCACCATTCTGGCTTACGATCTGCGGCAGGACACTTTCGACATCCCAAAAGCGTTTCTGTTATTGCTGATCGTGACGTTGGTGACGGCTGCCATCTCACGCTTCACCATTCGGTTGCTGGCACGGCCATTGGGACAGCTTCAGGCCGGCATCATATCCGCTCGTAACGGGCGCCTACAACCCATTCAGGTGAGCAAGACAGGCGATGAGGTGGAGTTTCTGGGTGAAAGCTTCAATGGAATGATCGAAGCGTTGGCCGCGTCGCAGACGGCGCTGCTGGAGCACCAGGAGTCGCTCGAAAAACGAATCAAGGACCGTACCGATCAATTGGAAGAAGCCATGCGTACTGCGCAGGCCGCCAGCCAGGCCAAGAGTGACTTCCTGGCAAATATTTCCCACGAGCTGCGGACGCCGATGAACGGCATCATCGGGATGCTGGATATGGCGCTGGATCGCGCGCTGGGTCCGGAGCTGGCCGAACAGGTGCAAACCGCGCAGAGCTGCGCATATTCTTTGCTCTCATTGCTGAATGACATTCTAGATCTCTCGAAGATCGAAGCGGGGATGATGACATTGGAAAAGCTGCCATTCGATTTCCGAGCGCTACTGGCGGATTGTATTAAGGCCCATCAGCCCAAGGCCACTGAGAATTCGGTTTCGTTGCGCGCGGAAGTTTCGCCCGCTGTGCCCCAACAGATCGCCGGCGATCCGCTGCGCATCCGCCAGATCATCGCCAATCTGGTCAGCAATGCAGTGAAATTTACGGAGCATGGATCGGTTACGGTGAAAGTGGATGGGGAATTCGCGCAGCCGGGCGTGTTCACACTGCGCATCACGGTGGAGCACAGCGGAACGGGAATTCCAGCCGACAAGCTGCTCTCCATTTTCGACAAGTTCACCCAAGCGGACGGTAGCGTGAGCCGCCGGTTCGGCGGAACCGGATTGGGGTTGGCAATCACCCGCAGCCTGGTGGCTTTGCACGGCGGCGATATCCAAGTTCAGAGCGAACTGGGCAGGGGAAGCACTTTCGCCGTTACGCTCAAATGCGAAGCCGAAGCGGCCGGAAAAACGCCGCAAAAACCAAATATGTCGGAACATGTTCCAACCACGCCCGCCGCGGCCGGAAGTCCCGCTCGCATTCTGGTGGTGGAGGATAATCACGTGAACCAGAAAGTAGTGACAGCCGTATTACGCAAGCGCGGCTTTTCCATCGAACTGGCCAATGACGGACAAGAGGCTCTGAACAAGCTGGAAAACAGCCCCGCCTTCGATCTGGTGTTAATGGATGTGCAAATGCCCGTGCTGGACGGATTGGAAGCCACGCGGCTGATCCGGAAGGAAGCGCGCTGGAACCGGCTGCCCATCATCGCGATGACGGCGCACGCCATGAACGGCGATAAGGAGCGGTGCCTGGAGGCTGGCATGAACGGCTATATTTCCAAGCCCGTTCATCCCTCGCTGTTGCTCAGCACGGTGGATGAATTTCTTCTGCTAAGAACTATTTAAGAACCGAGTTCTTGGCGCTCTGGCGCACCAGATTCCACGTCTCCTCCAGGTCTTCCCACTGCGTGGCGATGTTTCCGATTGCCAGCCGCAAGACGAACCGGCCGTTCAACACGGTGTGAGATAAGAAAGCCTTCCCCGAGGCGTTGACTGCCTCCAGCAAGGCGCGATTGTCGTCATCGGAGCCGCGATAGCGGAAACAGATCAGCGAGAAAGGCGTGGGAGCGGCAATCTCGAAATCGGGATGCTCGCGAATCAAACCAGCCAGCCGTTGCGCGTAATCCATGTGCTTGCGTATCAGCTCGGCGATCCCTTCGTGTCCGTAGTAGCGCATGATAAACCACAGCTTCAGTGCGCGGAAGCGGCGGCCGAGTTGCACTCCGTAATCCATGTAATTCACGGCGCGCGGGTCTTCGTCAGTTCGCAAGTACACCGGCACCAGCGAGAAGGCTTGGCGCAATATCTCGGGCTTGCGCGTGTAGAACGCGCTGAGGTCGAAAGGCGTGAACAGCCATTTGTGCGGATTCACCCCCAGCGAATGCGCGCGCTCGGCTCCGTGCAGGATGGATTGCAACTCGGGGACCACCGCCGCCGCACCGCCATACGCCGCGTCCACGTGGAGCCAGGCGCCGCATTCTTCGGCCACATCGGCGATCGCATCCACAGGATCGATGCTGGATGTTGAAGTGGTACCGATGGTTGGAATAATACAAAACGGCCGCTTGCCCGCGCGCCGATCCGCTGCCACCGTCTGGCGCAAGACATCCACGCGCATGCGAAACGCGTCGTCCACCGGAATTTTGCGAATGTTGTCCTGTCCGATGCCGAGCGTGATGCCGGCCTTTTCCACGGATGAATTCGCATGCTCGGAGGTGTACATCACCAGGCCCGGAGGGTTCCCGCGCGTGCGCGATTCAGGATCGGCCATTTCGCGCGCCGCCGCGATGGCGTGCAGAGTACCGATGGAAGCGGTGTCATAGATGATCCCGAAAAACTCCGACGGCAGGCCCATCCATTGGCGCAGCCATCCCAGCGTCACTTGTTCCAGCTCGGTGAGCGCGGGGCAGCTCTTCCACAGCATGCCGTTGACGTTCAAGGCCGCTGCCAGCATCTCCGCGAGAATGCCCGGGTGGGACGCTGAGATCGCAAAGTAGGCGTAGAAGCGGGGATGATTCCAATGCGTCAGCGCGGGAACAATGGAGCGCTGAAAATCCTCGAGGATGGCGTCCATCGGCTCACCGTGGTCGGGCGCGTGCGCTGGCAGGGAATCCACCAAATCGCCCGGCTTCACGTGCGGCAACACCGGATACTGGCGGATGTCTTCCAGGTAGTCGCCGATCCAGTCCACCACCTGGTGCCCGTAACGCTTGAATTCTTCGTTGTCCATTGAGTTTAGATTACTGGACTTTCGATTACCGTGAACGCCGTTCGGCCTCTGCTAAAATCACCATGCATGTTTGGTAGAGTCCTGGTGGCCAATCGTGGCGAGATCGCCGTGCGCATCATCCGCGCGCTGCGTGAGATAAAGATTCGCAGCATCGCGGTGTTCTCGGATGCCGACCGGGGCGCTCTGCATGTTCGCTTGGCCGATGAGGCCGAGCATATAGGACCCGCGCCGTCCCCGGACAGCTATCTGCGTTTGGATCGCATCCTCGAAGCAGCGAAAAAGCATGGAGCGGAGGCAATCCATCCCGGTTACGGCTTCTTGAGCGAGAACGCCGGATTCGCCGCGGCGTGCGCCGAAGCGGGCATCGTCTTCATTGGACCGTCCGCTGAATCGATTCGGCGCCTGGGTTCGAAGACTGCCGCGCGCACTCTAGCGAAACAAGCTGGAGCGCCGGTGGTGCCCGGCAGCGAAGAGGCGGCCACAAATATCGAACGTGCTCGTGCACTGGCGCGCGAGATTGGCTATCCGGTTCTGCTGAAGGCGGCGGCGGGCGGTGGTGGCAAGGGGATGCGGCGCGTTAACGCGGAGAATGAGCTGGAATCCGCCATCCGGGACGCGTCCAGCGAAGCGGAGCGGGCGTTTCAGAACGGCGAGGTTTACATCGAGAAAGTGATCGAAAAACCTCGCCACATCGAGATTCAGATCGCGGGCGATCATTACGGAAACCTGGTGCATTTGGGCGAACGGGAGTGCTCGCTGCAACGGCGTCATCAGAAGATCATCGAGGAGTGTCCGTCGCCCTGGGTGGCACGGCACCCCGAGATGCGGGAGGCCATGGGCGAAGCAGCGTTGAAGATCGCTCGCGCCGCGGGGTACGACAACCTGGGGACAGTTGAGTTCCTGGCTGACAATCGCGGGAACTTTTATTTCCTGGAAGTGAACACCCGCCTGCAAGTGGAGCATCCCGTGACGGAGTTGGTCACCGGACACGATCTGGTTCACCTGCAATTGCGCATCGCCGCCGGTGAGGCGCTGCCGTTCACGCAGAAGGAAATCTCCTGGCGCGGGTGGGCCATGGAATGCCGCGTGTGCGCCGAGGATCCAGAGAACCAGTTCTTTCCTTCGCCCGGTAAAATCGCTCAACTGCGCGAACCCAGCGGACCCGGCGTTCGGCTGGATTCGGGCGTATATCCAGGGTGGACCGTTCCGCTGGAGTATGACCCACTACTCGCGAAGCTGGTGACCCGGGGACCGGACCGCAACACCGCGATCCAGCGACTGCAGCGCGCCCTCAGTGAGTACGCTGTCGCCGGCATCCAGACGAATATCGCCTTCCTTCGAGAAATCCTGGACGATTCAGAGTTTCTGGCCGGCAACCTCTCCACCGAGTTTGTGGCCGATTTTCTGGCCAGACGAAAACCTCGGACCGCGCCGCCACCCGAACTCGACAGTGCTGTGGCGCTGGCCGCTCTCGCGCACTACCAGACCGCACGCCAGCGCGGGACAGTCGCCGCAGAGGTGGAAGGTTCCCGCTGGCTGAACGAAGGGCGGGGCCAGCTACTTCGATGAAGTGGCAAGTGGCGGTGGATGACCGCACGATCGAAATTGATTCCGGGCAACTCGCTTCCGTCACAGAAGTAGAACCCGGCGTCTATGCCGTGCTGCTGGATGGCGCAAGCTTCGAGATTCGACTGACCGAAACATCGCAAGGGCTGAGCGCGGAGGCGGGCGGCCGGCGGTTCACGGTAGAAGTGCGAGATCCTCGCGACACCAGCCGAGGCTTCCGCGGGTCTGTTGGGTCAGGGCGTCAGAATGTCGCAGCGCCGATACCCGGCAAGGTGGTCCGCGTGCTGGTGAAGGTAGGAGACGTGGTGGATGCGGGGCAAGGCCTGGTGGTGGTGGAAGCGATGAAGATGCAAAACGAGATGAAGGCGGCGCGCCCCGGCCGTGTTATCGAAATTCGCGCGCACGCCGGAGACACGGTGGCCGCAGGCGACACGCTGGCGGTGTTGGAATAGATTCTGGGAGAATGGAAATTGACCCCTTTGCGAGGACCCACCCGTGAGCCGTAGTCGAAGCTGGCTCGCCATTCTTCTGGTAGGCGCGGCAGTGATCATAGCCTGGGTTGCCACCAAGAAGGCGGCTCCTCCGGAGGTCGAGTTTGTCAAAATCACACGCGAAACACTGATCAGTTCGCTGAGCACCAACGGAAAGGTAGAACCGATTGAGTGGATGCCCGTGCGCTCAGAACGCGCCGGTCTGCTTGCGCGGGTCTATATTAGCCGCGGCCAGCAGGTGACAAAAGACCAGCCGCTAGTGGAACTCGACACCCGAGTTGCGGGGGCCGATCTGGCAAAAGCCCAAGCCGCGATTCAAGAGGCCAAGGCGCAGGAACAAGTTTTGACGCAAGGCGGACGCATAGCGGAGCGGCAGCAGATCGATTCCGATCTCGCGCGGGCGAAGCTGGATCTGGATGCGGCGCAGAAGAGTTACCAGGCCCTGGACCGGCTAGTAGCCAAACAGGCCGCAACGCGTCAAGAGTTGGATGCGGCTCGCCAGCTTGTGGATCAGCTCCAATTGAGAATTCAGTCTCTTGAAAAAAGTAAGACGGCGCTGGTTACCGGCACCGACAAGGAAATCGCCAAGGCTCGGCTGCAGGAAGCGCAGTCCGCCGCCCAGGTGGCGCAAGGCACTCTCGATCTCAGCATCCTTCGAGCGCCCATGAACGGGACGGTTTACGATTTCGATTTGAAGCAAGGCTCGTACGTCAACCCCGGAGACGCGATTGCAAAGGTGGGCAAGCTGGATAGGGTCCGAGTGACCGTGTACGTGGACGAGCCAGACCTTGGCAAAGTTCACGAAGGAGAGCTGGTGGTCATTACCTGGGACGCGTTGCCGGGCCATCAATGGAAGGGCGTAGTGGACAAGCTGCCGACCCAGATTGTGCCGCTCGGGACGCGCCAGGTGGGCGAGGTGGGATGCATTATCGAAAACCCGGATCGCGATCTGCTGCCGAACGCCAACATTAACGCGGACATTCAAGCGACTGTAGCGGAAAACGTTCTCGCCATTCCGAAGGAGGCCATCCGCCGGCAGGACTCGCAGACCGGCGTCTTGCTGCTTCAAGTTGATCGAGTGGTGTGGCGCAAGGTGAATTTGGGCATTTCGAGCTACACCAAGTCGCAGGTGCTTTCAGGCCTCAGTGAAGGCGACGCCGCCGCGCTGCCATCGGAGAAGCAGATTCAGAGCGGATCGCGGGTGCAGCCGGTGTTTCAGTAGACAGTTATCGGCGTTGATCCGTGTTCATCGGCGGCTAACATATTTTTTTGGCCGCTGATGAACGCCGATGAACACGGATAAATTCTACTGGTACAACCTGCGCTCCCGGCGCATGAACGCGGGAACCTCAATATCATCCACCACGGGCATCGACATAGCCGCGGGTTCCTCCATCTCAGATTCCTCGACCGGCTCCGGCTCGGGCGACATCTCGCGGAAGAGTGACGATCCCGCGCTCAAACCAGTGCTGAAGAGCGGCTCTGCCACAGGGGCCGGCATGGGCGCGTGCGGGGGAGGTGCAGGCGCCGGGGCGTTCTCGAAGAAAATGGGCTCGACGGAGGCCGACGCAGTGGCGCGGCGAGCGAGTTGTGGCAGGTTGTCGCGCTGGAATCCGGTGGCGATCACCGTAATCTTCACGGTGTCCTTCAACGACTCGTTCATCACCACACCGAAGTTGATCTGAGCGTCTTCGTTGGCCGTTGCGCCGCGGATCAGCGAGCAAGCTTCGTTTACGTCGTGCAGGCTCAGTTTGCTTGAACCGGTGATGTTAATCAGGACGCCGCGCGCACCCTTCACTCCGCCCTCTTCCATGAGCGGCGAGCTGATGGCCTGGCGAGCGGCTTCAATGGACGCATTTTCGCCCGAGGCCGACGCGGTGCCCATCATCGCGTAGCCCATACCCAGCATAATGGCGCGAATATCCGAGAAGTCGCGATTGATCAGGCCAGGCGTGGTGATGATATCGCTGATGCCTTGCACGGCCTGCCTCAGAATATCGTCGGCGATGCGAAACGCTTCAAAGAAGCTGGTGCCGCGCGGGACTAGCTCGAGCAGACGATCGTTGGGAACCGTGATCACGGTGTCCACCGTGCCGCCGAGTTCAGAGAGCCCGCGGTCGGCCTGCTTCATCCGGCGCGGTCCTTCAAAGGCGAAGGGTTTCGTCACCACAGCGACAGTGAGCGCGTTCAACTCCTTAGCAAGCGAAGCAACTACGGGCGCAGCTCCCGTACCCGTGCCCCCTCCCAGCCCGGCGGTCACAAATACCATGTCGGCGCCTTCCAGAACCTCGATGATGCGCTCGGTGTCTTCGAGCGCGGCCTGTCTGCCGAGGCCGGGATCTGAGCCCGCGCCGAGACCATTGGTCACTTTGGAGCCGATGGCAAGCTTGTTGGGAACTTGCGACGCGTTCAGCGCCTGGACGTCGGTGTTCAAAATGTGAAATTCGACGCCCTGCAAGCCTTCGTTCATCATTCTGGCGACGGCATTCGAGCCGCCTCCACCCACGCCCACCACTTTGATTTTGGTGCCAGCGAGAACTTCCTCTTGTATGGCGAACTTTAATGCGTCCATTCAAAGCCTCCTGTCGCGATCGTGTTGGAAATCACATGGATAATCATCGGAACAACATCCCTATCAGCCCGGGAGCCCGGCGTTTGGTCTCTCGATTGGTTTTCAGCCGCGCCGAATAGCGGGCCAATCCCGAGGCGGTGGCCCACATGGGATTGCAAAGATCGTCCGGCAAATCCTGGATGCCCTCGGGAATTGCGTTGCGCGCTGGACAATTCAGTACTCGTTCGGCCATGTCGCACATGCCGTTCAACATCGCTCCGCCGCCGGCCAGGATAACGCCTTCCAGAAGTTTTTGATCCATGCCGATGGTCACCAACTCCGATCCCACGTGGATGAAGAGCTCCTCGGCGCGCGCTTCCAGAATCTCGTTCAACTGTTTGCGTGGGGCTTCGCGAGGCGTACGACCCTCGTTCGATGGAACTTCGATGTAACTGTTGTCGGAAGTCAGACCCAGCATCGCGCACCCGTATTCCAATTTCAGGCGTTCGGCGTCGTTGTATTGCACCGTCAACCCCACCGCCACGTCGCGCGTGAAATGATCCGCGGAAACCGCCAGGCTCCGCGCCAGCAACACCGCTTCACCGTCGTACACCACCAGGTCCGTGGAATGCTTGCCGATGTCCACCACGGCAACTCCGCGATTGCGATCGTCGCGGTTCACCGATGAATAAGCGGTGGCCACGGGCTCAAACATGGACTCCTCAATGGCATACGATGCCTGCTGCACGGCGTGCAGGATGGCGTAGTGTTCCTGCTCGGAGCAGGTGGTGATGTGGACGTTCGCTTCCAGGCGAGAACAGATGGAGCCGCGCGGATAGCGCTTGCCGGCGCGCCCGTCCAGAGTGAAATCCTGAGGGAACAAGTGCAGGATAATGCGATCTTCTTCCAGCCGCACTTGCTCGCTGCGCTCCACCGCGTAGGCCATGTCGTCGATGGTCACCGGACGCGGCCTGCCGAATTCATAGATGCCTCGGGCGTTGCAACCTTCGACACTGGAGCCTCCGATACCCAGCACCAGAGTGTCCACCGAGACGCGTGCTTGCGCCTCGGCTTCGTGCACGGCCGCGCGCACAGACGCAGTCACCGCCTGCTGATCGGCCAACCGGCCTTTGCTCCAGCCGTCGGAAGGGACCTCGCTGTGCCCGGCGTAGCGCACGCGGCCGCCCTCCATGCGCAGGATGAGACAGCGAGTGGACGAGCTTCCGAGATCGAGCCCTACTGCCAGTTCAGATTTATCGGGCATCGCGAGAGGCCTCCAAACCTGTAATACGATCGTCGAGCCGAAGATCGAACGACGTCGCCTGGGGCATCTTCCGGTGAATGTCCGAATAGTGGTCCAGAAAGTTCCGCAGCCTGCTAGAAAAGTTGCGGTCGCCCAGCATGAGCGACACGACGACGCCGCCGGCCTGTTCGGTAATTTTCAAATCGTCCAGATCGGTGGCGTCTACTTCCGACACGTTGTCGGCGAGCGGCCCCAGCTCCTTCATCAGCCGCTGCATGCGCCGCACTCGAACTCCGCGCTTTTCCTGGTTCTCGCCTCCCATCACTCCCGCCAGAACAGGGAGCTGGAACGATGCCTTGGGTGGGGGATCCAGAATGACGCCTTCGTCGTCGATGAGCGCCCAACGGACCATGCTCTCGGCGGGCAGCTTGATGAATGCCACGGGCTTTCGCTCCCAGATCTGCACGACCAATCGATCCGGCCAGATCCTGGCGATGGAAGCCTCATGCACCCATCGGACGCCGAGCAACGCCTTGCGTCGCGTGGCGAGCGGAAACAGATACAGGCTGCGTCCATAGTCTGGCTCAAAGAGCCGCAGAATCTGCTGGCGCGATGCGTATTTCAGGCCGTGCAGCTCCAGGTTCGGGCTTTCCAACCCGTAGTCGGCGGGGCCCGGCAGGAAGAAGCGTGGATCTCGAATCAAAAAACGCTCGAAGCTCTCCGAAGCGTAAATGCAGCTACTGAGCACAACTCCCACCGCAACAGCAATGCCGCCGTAGCGGAGCAAAAGCCGCGTGGCCGGGGTACGCCGGTTCTTCGATCCCGATTTCGCGCTGGATTCGGCCACCTACGCAGCCTCCCGGAGTTTTTCCAAAATACGATCGCCCGCCTGCCAAACATTGCCGGCGCCGAGGGTGAGCACTGCATCCTGATCGCGCACTTTTTCAAGGACGGCAGCCACGGTCTGCGGGATAGTCCCCGTATAGTGCACGCAGCGATGCCCGAAATCCCGAATGCGATCGGCCAGCGCCTGGCCTGTAATCCCTTCGATCGGCGCTTCGGAGGCGGCGTAGATGTCGAGCACGTAGACCACGTCGGCCTGATGAAAACTCTTCGCAAACTCGTCCATCAGGTGCTGTGTGCGCGTGTAGCGATGCGGCTGGAACACGGCGTGAACGCGTCGGAACTTGCAGAGCTGCGCGGCGGCCAGAGTAGCGCGGATCTCGGTTGGATGATGGCCGTAATCGTCAATTACCGTCACACCGCGGGCTTGGCCGCGCATCTGAAACCTGCGATCGACGCCGGAATAGCTGGCGATGGCTTCGCGAATCGACTCGATCTGGATGTCGAGCTCTAATCCCACCGCGATGGCCGCCGTCGCATTCAGTACGTTGTGAACACCCGGCACGCGCAGATGAAACGTTCCCAAGTTGTGCCCACGCGTTCGAACCGAGAAGCGGCTTTCGAAGGCGCCGCAATCGGTATCCACGATGTGCAGGGTGGCTTGTGGGCTCCGCCCGTAAGTAACGGTGCGGCGATTCACCAAGGGAAGAAGCTGCTGGACGTTCTCGTCGTCCAGACACAGGATGGCCGCGCCGTAGAATGGAACCTTTTGAATGAATTCGAGGAACGCGGCGCGAATCTCGACGATGGACGGATAGTGATCCAGGTGTTCGCGGTCGACGTTAGTAACCACCGCCAGGATCGGGCTGAGCTTGAGAAACGATCCATCGCTTTCGTCCGATTCCACCACCAGAAAATCGCTCCGCCCCACGCGCGCATTGGAGCCGCCCATGGATGCGGCCTTCCCGCCAACCACCACGGTGGGATCGAGCCCGGCCACGTTCAGCACCGTCGCGGTCATGGAGGTTGTCGTGGTTTTACCGTGGCTCCCGGCGATCGCGATACCATACTTCAGCCGCATCAACTCGGCCAGCAGCTCGCCGCGTGGAATGATGGGAATCAGCAGTCGGCGCGCTTCCTGGACCTCGGGATTAGCTGCATCCACCGCCGAGCTCACCACAATGGCCTTGGCGCCCGTAACGTTCGCCGCCGCGTGACCCTCATAAATACGCGCTCCGAGCGACGCCAGCCGTTCGGTGGTCAGGCTCAGCTTTAAATCCGATCCGCTAATCTGATAACCCAGGTTCAGCAACACCTCGGCGATGCCGCTCATGCCGATGCCGCCGATTCCGACGAAGTGCATGTGCTGCGGCTTAAAAAACATTTTTATATTGTATTGTTTCGGCTTTCCATAGCAATGTCAATGGGCGATTGCCTCTTCCAGCACATTTGCCGCGCGACGAGCCGCATCGGGATGCGCAAACGCCCGGGCCCGCTGTCCCATGCGCTGTAACAATTCAGGCCGGGTGCGTAACTTTTGAACTTCTTCAAAGAGCCGGCCGCCATCCATTTCACGATCGAGTACCAGCACAGACGCCCCGGCCTTCTGGAACGCTTCCGCGTTGCGCAGCTGATGCTCGTCGGCCGCAGCCGGCAACGGGACCAGGATAGACGGCTTGCCTGCAGCCGCTAATTCCGCTACCGCGCCCGCGCCCGCGCGGCAAATCACTAGGTCGGCACGCGCAAACGCCGCGGGCATATCGTCGATGAACGGCGCTACCTCGCCCTCCATTCCGCTTTCGGCGAACTTTTGCGCCAGCACGGCATGGGCTGCTGTCCCGGTTTGATGGATGAACCGGACCGGAAACCGAGCCTCGCGAAAATAGCTCCAACTGCCGCGGGCGGCTTCGTTCAAAGTTCGCGACCCCTGGCTGCCACCGGTGATCAAGATAGTCAGTTTGGCATCGCGCTGTTTCGGCGCAAGGTTGAAGAATTCCGGACGCACCGGCAGGCCCGTAATTTCCGATTTCCCGGGCGGGAAGAAGCGCGCGGCATCGGGGAAACCCAACAGCGCGCGGTGCACGAACCGGCCGATCTTGCGGTTAGTGAGGCCGGGCATCGCGTTCGGCTCCATGACCACCAGCGGCGAACGCTTCCAGATCGCCGCCAGCACCACCGGCCCGGCAGCATAGCCGCCCAAGCTGAAGACTGCCGAAGCCTGATGCTGATGGAGCAACTGCCTGGAACGCCAAACGCTGAACGGCAACTGGGCAAGCGAGCGCACGGTCCGCAGCATCCCGACGCGGTTCAACCCGCCGATCTCGATAAACTCGAGCGGAAATCCGGCCGCCGGCACGAGCTTGGCCTCAAAGCCCTTGCGAGTGCCAATGAAGACAGATTGATGACCATCCTTTTCGAGCTCTCGCGCCACGGCGAGCAGCGGCATCACATGCCCGCCCGTTCCTCCGCCGGCCATCACGATGGTTGCCACACCTTTTCCATCCTCAGTATCCGGAGTGCTCGCTGACACTGAGCAACATCCCGAGACAAATGAGAGTGCTCATCAATGAACTGCCGCCCGCGCTGATCATCGGCAATGGGATGCCCTTGGTGGGTCCCATGCCGAGCACCACGCTCATGTTGATCAACGCCTGAATGACAATGGACGAAGTCACTCCGAGCGCGAGATAGCGTCCGAAGTCGTCGTTCGCCACCCAATACAGTTGGAAGCCGCGCCACAGAATGACCAGAAATCCCGCCAGGATCGCGCCGCAACCCCACAGCCCCAGCTCTTCGCCGACCACCGCATAAATGAAATCCGTGTGTGCTTCGGGCAGGTACAGGATTTTTTGTCTGCCTTGCATGAGGCCGAGACCGAGCGGTCCGCCGCTGCCGATCGCAATCTTCGATTGCCGCACCTGATAGCCCGCGTCGCGCGTGGTCACCGATTGGCTGATGTATTTCTTGACCTTGCCGTCTGGATCCAGCATGCCGATGAACTTGTAGTCGGGGTCGAAGAAGCCCACCATGCGCGCCATGCGGTACGGTTTGGAAGCAACGAATCCGACGGCGACCAGGGCGCCCACGGCGAGCGCCGCGACAACGAATTTCCGCTCGAGTCCAGCGATGTAAAAGACCACTGCAGCGGGAACAATCAGCACAATCGCGGTACCGAGATCGCCCAGACCCACCGTCGCCGCCAGCACGGCCAACGCCAGCGACGCTGCGACGATAGTACGCCGCGTATTAATGGCTTCTCGCTTTTGAGTAACGAAGTAGGCGAAAAAGATGATGAGCGCGGGTTTGGCGAATTCCGAAGGTTGCAATGTCCCGACGCCTTGCAGCCGGAACCAGCGGTGCGTTTTGCTGTCGAGAAAGAAAACGAGAAGCTGAAGAAACAGAACCATCCCGAGCGATCCGAACGCCCAAGCGGGGCTCTGCAGCATGCGATAGTCGCGCCTTTTGAAGAACATCAAAGCGAGGAAGGAAACCGCCGCCCATACCAGTTGGTGTGCCGCGTAGTAATAACTGGAATTGATCCGTGGGTTGAGCTGCGCCACCATGGACGAAGCGCTGTAGACCATCACCAAACCGGCGCCCACCATGGCGACAACGGTCCCAAACAGCAACCAATCGGATTTCATCTGTTGCGCCATTACCGGTTTCCCTTCGCCAAAGCGTTCACCAAGTCCTTAAACACGCGGCCGCGATGCTCGAAATTGTCGAACTGATCGAAACTCGCGCACGCCGGAGCCAGCAGTACAGTATGGCCGGGGACGGCCGAGCGCGAGGCCTTGTCGATAGCTGCAGCCAATGTCCCGCATTGAATGACGGGTAGGGTGTCGTCGCCCAACTGCCGCGCAATCTTGGGAGCGGCGGCGCCGATTAACAACGCGGCGCGAGCTTTCGCCCGCAAAGGCTCACGCAGAGCCGTAAAGTCGCTATCTTTGTCTTTTCCGCCCAGGATGATCCACAGGCCGCCCGGAAACGCGTCGATGGCTTTGAGCGTGGCATCCACGCTGGTGGCTTTCGAATCGTTGTAATAAGCGACTCCGTCGATCTCTCGTACAAATTCGAGGCGGTGCTCCACGGGCGCGAAGGTGGCGGCAGCACTGGCGATTTGCTGGAGCCGCGCTCCCGCCCGATCCGCCATGAGCGCCGCTGCCATCACGTTTTCGAAGTTGTGACGCCCGCGCAGGCGCAGCTCGTGGACGTTCAAAAGTTCCCCGCTGTTCATTCGAATCACTTCGCCATCCAGCCAGGCCCCGGATACGTGATGGGTGCCGCTGAACCAAACGGTTGGGGCTGGCGTGCGACGGGCGAAGGTGACTGTGACGGGATCGTCGGCATTCAGCACCGCGAGATCTTCCGGCCCCTGTTTCTCGAACAGACGAGCCTTGGCGTTCGCGTAGTTTTCGAAAGTGCGATGGCGGTCCAGATGATTCTGCGTCACGTTTAGGCATGCCGCGATGGGAGCGTGAAAAGTTTCGATCGTTTCCAGTTGAAAACTCGAGAGCTCTAGAACGTTCCACTGCCCGGGCCGCGACGTTCCCACCATCTCAGCGGGAGCCGTTCCGATATTGCCGCCCACCTGGCACGCGATCCCGCTCTCGCGCAAGATATGTCCCGTCAACGCGGTCGTTGTGGTCTTGCCGTTGGTACCCGTGATGCCGATGTTCGGTCCTTCCAGAAACGGCGCGGCCAGTTCCAGTTCGCCGATCACCGGAACTCCGCGCGCGCGCACCGGCGCCAGAAGATCCAGATCGGCCGGCACGCCTGGCGAAATCACTACCAGCTCCGCGTCGCGAAAGGCCGCTTCAGTTTGAGGTTCTATAGTCACACCGTCTATTTCGCCCATTGGCTTTTCATCCACCGCCCGAACCATGGCGCCGTGCTGGCGCAGAAGCCGTATGGCCGCCACGCCAGAACGCGCCATTCCCACCACAACAACCCTTGTACCTTCCAGCTTCCGCATCGCCGTTACCGCAACTTCAACGTCGTCAGCGCGAACAGCGCCATTACCAATCCGGCGATCCAGAACCTGGTGATGATCTTCGATTCCTCCCAACCCAGCTGTTCAAAATGATGATGGATCGGAGCCATCTTGAAGATCCTCTTCTTGCGAAGCTTGTAACTGCCCACTTGTAAAATCACCGATAGCGCCTCAATCACATAGACGCCGCCGATGAAGATCAGCAGAATCTCCTGTTTGATCAAGACCGCAACCACTCCCAGCGCCCCGCCCAGCGCGAGTGACCCCACGTCTCCCATGAAAATCTCGGCCGGATGCGCGTTGTACCAGAGGAACCCGAGCGACGCTCCCACCATGGAGCTGCAGAAAATGGTGAGCTCCGCCGCGCCCGGCAACCGCGCCAAATCGAGATATTCGGCGAACTGCGCGTGTCCGGTAACGTAGGTCAAGGCCGTCATCGCGAACGATGCGATCAGCATCAGGCCGATCGCCAGGCCGTCCAATCCGTCGGTGAGATTCACGGCGTCCGACGAACCCACGATCACCAGCACCATGAAGGCAAAGAAGAACACGAAGGCCAGCGGGTAGGTGTACCAATTGCGCAGCAGCGAGTCGATGAGCAGATCCGGCTTGAAGGATTTGAAAAACGGCACGTTCATACTGGTGGAGTACGCCTTTTGAGCGTGCAGCGTCAGCAGCATGAAGCCGACCATGAGGGCAGCCAGGATTTGCAGCCCGAATTTTTGTTTCACCGTCAAGCCTTGATTTTGTTTGCGGCGGACCTTGGCATAGTCGTCCCAGAAGCCAATCAGCCCGAAACTCACGAGGCCGAACATCGCGATCCACACGTAGGGATTCGCCAGATTGGCCCACAGGAGCGTGGGAATCAAGATGGAGATGATGATCAAAATGCCGCCCATGGTTGGCGTGCCGGCCTTTTTCATGTGCGACTTCGGACCTTCCTCGCGAATGTATTGGCCGATTTGAAACTCGCGCAGTTTGGCGATCAGCCAGGGTCCCAGGGCCAGGCACAGAAATAGGGCTGTCAGCGCTGCGAATGCAGTGCGGAATGTGGCGTACCCAAACACGCGAAAAGGCGTGAAGTGGCGAAACAGCTTTTCGTAGAACAGCCAATAGAGCATCGTCTAGGTAACAACCCGCAAAACGGAGCGCGGCGGCATAGTGTTTTAGTGAATCGCGGGTGCCTCCGCACCCTTTGCGGGTTCGTTCGGCCGCGCGAGGAACCTCTCCAGGGCAAGCTCGACGTGGGTGCCTCGCGAACCCTTGAACAAAATCACATCGCCCGGTTGCGCGATTCGCCGCAGGTGATCGCCTGCCGCGCCGGAATCGGGGGAAAAAAACGCGGCGTCAACTGCCAGGCCTGCCTGCCTAGCTGCGTCGACAAGGTGACAGGCCTCGCCGCGTATCCCTACAAGCACATCAATTCCACTCCTCGCGACATAGCTGCCCACGTCACGATGAAGGGACTCAGACCAGCGTCCGAGCTCGAGCATCTCCCCCAGCACGGCAATGCGCCGTTTGGCTGGCGTCTCCCGCAGCACGTCGATCATCACGCGTGCCGCATCGGGGTTGGAGTTATAGCAATCGTTCAAAATCACAACGCCGTCATGGACCAGGCGTTGGCCACGCATGGAAGGCGCGACAAGATTCTTCACCACTTCGATCAGTTGCGCGGGACGGATGCCATAGAGCGAGGCCACCGCAAATCCCGCAAGTATGTTCAAGACACTGTGGCGTCCCACCAGCGTGCTCTCAAATTGCACACCGTCTACCGTGAAACTCACGCCGCGATCGGTGAGCTGCACCTGTTCGGCACGGATGCCGGCGGGTGAGTTGATTCCAAACGTTAGCGTGCGGCCGCGATGCCCGACGCTAAACTTGCTGACCAAAGGATCGTCCGCATTCAGCACGGCTACGCCATCGTGTGGCAGCGATTCGATCAACTCCCGCTTGGCCGCGGCGACGCCCTCAATGGAATCGAAAGCCTCCATGTGCGCATATCCGACGTTGGTCACTACGCCTATGCGGGGCTTCGCAATCGCGCACAACGCGCGGATCTCGCCCGCGTGGTTCATCCCCATTTCGAGTACCGCAACACGCGCCTCACAGGGCAAACGCAGAATCGATAGCGGCACACCCACGTGATTGTTCAGGTTGCCGATGGTTTTGCCCACTTTCAATTTGGATGCGAGCATAGCGGCGATTACATCTTTCGTGGACGTTTTGCCCGCGCTGCCGGTCACTCCAATCACTTCTCCACCCCATTGCCCGAGAGCCCAAATGGCCGTACTCTGCAGCGCTTCCAGTGTGTCAGGCACGGTCAAGACCGCGCCCGGCCGCGCTTCGTTTGCAATTGCAGCCACGGCGCCTTGGCGCAAAACTTCGTCCACATACGCATTTCCGTCGTGATTCGGACCGCGTAACGCGAAGAACAGATCGCCGGGCGCGATGGTCCGGGAGTCAATACTCCAGCCCGTAATGCGTGCGTCGCTTTCGACGGTGAATCCTAACGCTTGCGCCACGTCGGTGAACCTAAACTCCATCGGCTACTTGTGATACCCCAGCTCCCGCAGCACGTCCCGTGCCACCTCGCGATCGTCAAAATGGATGACTCGATCTTTCAGAACCTGATAGGTTTCGTGCCCTTTCCCGGCCAAAATCACGATGTCCCCGGGCCGGGCCTCCACCAGCGCGGCGCGGATGGCCTTGGAGCGGTCGGGCTCAATGGTGTGCGGTGTGTCAAAACGGCGAAGCCCCACCAGCGCGTCGTTCATGATCCCGAGGGGATCTTCCGAGCGCGGATTATCGGACGTCAGCACCACGTAATCGCTGGCCTGCGCGGCGGCCTGCGCCATCAGCGGGCGTTTCGAGCGGTCGCGATCGCCACCGCAGCCAAACAGCGTGATCACACGCTTCCCTCGCAGCTCACGGGCTACCGAGATAACGTTGCGCAACGCGTCGTCAGTGTGCGCGTAGTCCACAATAATCAAAAACGGCTGGCCTTGCTGAACGCTTTCAAACCGTCCTGGAACGCGGGGCGCGTTGGCAATGGCTTTGGAGATCGTGGTCCAATCCAGACCGTAACTGAGCGCCGCGCCGCACGCCGCCAGGATGTTGTAAGCGTTAAATTTGCCTACTAACGGCGAAGTCAACGGAACGCGCGCGCCGGCATGTTCCACCGTGAATCGCAAACCATCGAAGTTCATTTCCAGCGATGAACCGCGCAGATCGGCACCCTCTTCGAATCCGTAGCGTAGCGTATGCGGCGAGGGGCCGATCTGCCGTCCATACTCGTCGTCAAAGTTGATCACGGCCCACTCGGGCGCATGCGTGCCTTGCGGCGCGAACAGTAGCCGCTTGGCCGCGAAATAGTCCTCCATCGTATGGTGGAAATCCAGGTGATCTCGCGTGAGGTTCGTAAATACCGCGGTGTGAAACGTAAGGCCGTAAACCCGTCCCAACGCCAGCGCGTGGGATGAAACTTCCATTGTGACATGGGTTCCACCGGCCTGTTCCAGCTCTTCAAACAAGCGATAGAGGTCCAGAGACTCCGGTGTCGTGTTGACGGCTGGACGTACTTCACCGGCGAGCCGATACTCGATGGTACCCACCAACGCTGTCGTCATTCCGGCGGCGCGCAATACCGCATCGATCAGAAAGGTGGTCGTCGTTTTGCCGTTCGTCCCCGTTACGCCCGTCAGCTTCAGCCTCTCAGCAGGGTTGCCATAAAAATTTCGCGCGGCCAGCGCCAGGGCTTCCCTGCCATGCTCCACTTCAATCCAGTTGCCGTGAAATTCCCGCGTCGCCGGAAGCTCACTGACAACCGCTACCGCACCCTTGTCGACGGCCTGCTGCGCAAACGCGCGGCCATCGGCTCGCGCTCCTGGAAACGCAAAAAACAGGAACCCCGGTTGAACGCGCCGCGAGTCATACTCCAATCCCGCCACGGACGCTTTACCCCAATCGCCCTGCACGCCCTGCCGGAGCTTAATGCCCTGGAGGATCTCTTCAATTGTCATGAGGTCCGCTAACGGCCGAATTGCACGCGAACCCATCGTCCCGAAGGCAAGATAGCGCCTGGCTCGGGAACTTGCGCTCGCGCGATCCCACTGCCGGTAAACTCCACCGGAATGCCAAGCGCTGAGGCCTGCTCGATCACGTTTCTTACGGTCTTCCCTTGAAAATTCGGCACACGCGGACCGGCCAGATCCTGTAAAGAGCTTCCACCCTGGGCTAAAAAAATCCGCTGGTCCAAAGCGCTATTTGCGGAAGCCACCGGTCGGTCGTCGGCGGCAACGGCATTTCCCGCTTGGACCAGCGGGGGAGGGATGGAAGAACCCAGATCGGCGATCGCAACATCGTTTTCGTCGGCCGGACTGTTACCGTCTGAAGGAACCATTTCGGGCAGATCCTTCGGCACGTCCATGACGCGCAGTCCGGCGGCGGCCACTTCACGGAACACGGGGGCGGATGTCGGGCCGCCGTAACCCACCGTGCCTTCGGTTCCATTGATCGTGACTACAATCACGATCCTCGGATTGGTCACCGGGGCGAAACCCATGAACGACGCGTTGTACATGTGAGTGTACTGACGAATGCGCGGGTCGTAAATCTGCGCCGTACCGGTCTTGCCAGCCGACGTATAGCCGATCAGCCGCGCGTACTTATGTCCGGTTCCATAGGGCTTGATGACCACGCCTTCCATCATGCTGCGCATGGTGATGGCGGTTTCGGGCCGCAGGACGCGAACGGGATCCACTTTGGGCTCGTCCATTCGTAGCCGGGGCTTCAGGAGGAATCCGCCGCTCGCGATCACCGTGCAGGCCTGCGCCAGTTGCACCGCGGTGACGCCGATCTCGTGTCCCATGGCGACGGAGCCGATGGAGCTCTTCTGCCACATACGCAGCGGCCGGACCATTCCGGAGGATTCTCCGGGAAGCGGCAAACCCGTCTTCTTGCCGAAACCAAAGCGGCGAATGTATTGGTACAGATTCTTGTCGCCTACTTGCAGCCCGATGTTGATGGCGCCGATATTGCTGGAGCGTGCCAGCACGTCGGCCATCGACAGCGACGCATAACGGCTGTGATCGTGAATAATGCGGCCAAACAAGTTGATGCTTCCGTTGCCGCAGTTGATCATCGACTCGGGATGCAAATGCGTGGTCTCCAGCGCCGAGGAAAGCGTGATCACTTTGTACACCGACCCCGGCTCAAACGGCGCTGAGACGGCCAGGTTCTCGCGCGCTGCCACGGCGCCTGGCTTGGGCGGCTCATTGGGATCGAAAGTAGGCACGTTCGCCATCGCCAAGATGTCGCCGGTGCGCGGGTCCATGGCCACCAGGCTGCCGGACTTGGCGTGGTGGATGGCCACCATCTTCGCCAGTTCCTGCTCGGCCACGAATTGAATCCGCGAATCGATGGTGAGTTGAACGTCCTGTCCGGGCTGCGCCTCGGTCTCCATTTTCGATGCGAATCCGTGCCGCTGAACGTCCTCGGTGACCAGCAGTTCGCCGGCATGTCCGGACAGTTGATCGTTCAAGCTCTGCTCTATTCCGCCGTTGCCATCCTCTTCGAAATCGACGCTGCCGATGACATGCGCGGCGAGCGACCGGTTCGGGTAATAGCGCTGGGTCTCGGTACGGAACTCGATCCACTCCAGGTTCAGATCGCGCAGGCGTTTGGCTTCTTCCCGAGTGATCTTCCGCTTCACCCAAAGGAAGCCGCGGTGATCGTCGACCGCGGTTTTGAGCTTGGCCAGCAAGTCGACCGCATCCAAGTTCAGAACCTTGGAAAGAACGTCGGCAGCCACAGACACATCGGGCACGCGCAAAGGATCTACGCACACGGACTCCGCCGGCAAGCTCATGGCCAGGCGCTGGCCATAGCGATCCAGAATCGCACCGCGCGGCGCTTTGATCTCTTCCACTCTCTGTTGCTGCTCACGCGCCATCTCCGCGAATTGCGGGTGCTGGATCACTTGCAGTTGAATCAGACGGGCGACGATTAGCGCAGCCCATACAAAGGCCACGCGGACCAACACGTGCACACGTTTTGTCGCCAGCGGATCCATATTTGCCGTTGAGATTCGCTACTTCTTCGCCAGGATCTGATCGCTCTTGTTGGCGTCGAGATAGACCACCGCTTCGGGCGCTGGATCGACGAAGCGCTGCATTCGCGCCAGTTGTTCCAGGCGGGCCGGGCTGAGCAGCTTCGTCTCTTCGAGTTCGAGCGAAGCGCGGTCCAGTTCCAGACGCTGCCGCTCCTGGCGCAGGGCTTCCATTTTGTAGCCTGCCATCAGACGGTTCACCGTGGGAAGCAGCAACGCGATCACCACCACCGCGAAAGCAAAGGACGACCCGATCAGGCGCCAGCAGATTTGGCGCGCCGCCGGGTCCGCTTCGCGCAGGACGCGCGAATTGTCGATGTGCTTCACGTATAGATACACATCTTCGTTCGGAAACGCGGGAACCTCGTAGAGGTCCTGGTTGCCCAGAAAACGTGGCCGATCATCGCCCGCGGCATGCGGCGTTGTGAAGCGGTCCAGCATAGTTGCGAGAGTTGCCATTATTTATTTGCTCTCAATCACTTCATCTCCAATGCCCGGAGCTTGGCGCTCCTGGAAGGAGGGTTATTTTTTGTTTCTTCCACCGACGGCCTGACCACGTGCTTGGTGAGTATGTCTGCTCGCCGCTCGCGCGCCAAGGCCTGAAAGCTCTGCTTCACTTTTCGATCTTCCAGCGACATGAACGACAGGACGACGACGCGCCCACCGCTCTTCACTAAATCCGGCAGCGCCGCGAGCAACCGGTCCAACTCCCCTTGCTCGTCGTTCACCGCCATGCGCAGTGCCTGGAACGTCTGCGTGGCCGGATGAATTTTGCTCGTCCGGGGCACGGCCACTTCGATCACATGCGACAGTCGCTGTGTCGAATGGATCGGCCGCGCCCGAACGATTGCTCTGCTGATTCTCCGCGACCTCCTTTCCTCGCCAAGCTGATAAATTAAGTCGGCGAGTTCCTTTTCTGGGGTAAAATTCACAATCTCGTCCGCGGTCAGCTCCTGCCCGCGATTTTGCCGCATGTCCAACGGACCGTCGGCCATCAACGAAAACCCGCGCTCGGGCTCCGTCAGTTGATAGCGGCTGACACCCAAGTCGGCCAGCAGTCCGTCCACACGCTCTACGCCCTGGGCCGCCAGGGCGGCTGGCAGTTCCGAAAATGCTCCGTGATGAAATCGGATCCGATGGGCCCATTGCGCCGTATTCTGCTTCGCCAGCTCCAAAGATTCCGCATCGCGATCGTTTGCGATCACAAACCCGCTCGTGAGACGTTCGGCGATCGCGCCGGTATGCCCGCCCAATCCGGCCGTCGCGTCCAGGTAAATGCCTTCCGGCCGTATCGCCAGATACTCCAGACATTCGCCGAGCATGACCGGCACGTGCATACATGACCGCTATTTGAACCCCTTCGGCATTACTTGAAACCTTTCAGCTTCGCGGTCTTCAGTTTCTCCGCCAAGCTATCTTTTGCTTTCTGCTTGCGAGCTTCATACTCGGCTTTGGAGTAAACGTTGATCGCCCCCTGCGAACAATCCAGCCGGACTTCCTGATTCTCCAGCGCAAACGCCCGGCGCAAATCGGTGGGCAAGGTCATGCGTCCCTGCGGATCCACCTTCGCCTCGGCACCGTAATCGTTCGCGACAAACGCCAGAGCCTCGGCCGCGTCGGGATCCTGGGTTGCCAGCTCCTCCAAAACTTTTTCGTTTCCCTTCCACACCGAAATCGGGTAGATTCGAGCTATGCGGTCGTCTACGCTGGTCACGAAATACTTCTCATCTCCGATGGCCGTTAAGTACTGCTGCAACTCGACTGGAAGTTTGAGCCTGCCCTTATCGTCCACATGGGCCGAAAAGAACCCACGAGGAGAGTCCACGGGCGTTGCTTGAGGCTGTTCTTCCACTTTTGTCCAGATTGGGCCACTTTCGGCCTTGAATGGATTTTGCCACGACTCTAAAAAGGAATGCAAGCACTATTTCTGCTTACCCTCGGATAACGAAGGGCTTGGCGATGCCACCACTAAGCGTGGGGGGCTTCATTCGATGAGCCCCTCCCTGTACGATCTCGACCCCGGACCCGCCTTTCCAGAGGTGGTGCGCATGGTTGTGGAAATCCCCAAAGGCTCCAGCAACAAGTACGAATACGACCGGGAGCTGGGCGCTTTCCGCCTGGATCGCGTTTTGTATTCTCCCGTACACTACCCGGGAGATTACGGGTTCATCCCCGGAACACTGGCTTCCGATGGCGATCCTATGGATGTCCTGGCGCTGGTGGAAGAGCCTTCCTTCTCAGGCTGCGTGGTAGAGGTCCGGCCGATTGGAGTGCTCAACATGGTGGATCAAAAGCAAAAGGACCAGAAGATTGTCGCGGTTCTCAACCGCGATCCTCTTTACCAGCAGGTCCACACGCTGGACCAGATCTTTCCGCACCTGCGGCGCGCGATCGAGCACTTCTTCAATATTTATAAGGAGCTGGAGGGTCGCGAGACCAGCACGCTGGGATGGGGCGATCCGATTGAGGCTCGCAACGTGATCGCGGAGAGTCGAAAGACTTATTTAGCGGCCAAGGGAAGCTGATGTTGCGTGGCTGAGCCGAATAATAGCGGCAGCGGACATAAATCTCACCGCCGCATTTGAATCCGCCAAGTTCCGTTCCAGTTTTGGAATCGCATCGGGGTTGCCGCATCTTCCCAGGGCTTTGGCTGCCGCCGCTTTCTCCGCCCAGGTTTTATCATCGGTGGAAGCCGCTTCCAGCAGCTTGAACGTCTGCGCGTCGCAATCTTCGGCCAGCAAATTCAGGGCTTGCATTCGAGCAGCTTCGGCGCCACCCTTGAAGACCTGCTCGGCGGCGATTACGCCGATGTTAAACGGCCCCAGCAGCGCGCCTGACGCTGACTTGGCGCCGATCACTGCCATCTTCTTGGGATCGTAACGCAGGCGGTCCGCGCGGCGCAGCGCGCCTTTGACGCCGCCATCGGTAGCGTTTTGCTGGCCCGCGACCACATCTTCGATGAAACCGCGGCCAGTTTTGTCCCCCATGTCCCACAAGGACTTCGCTGCCGCAAAACCAACTTCACCCGACGGATCGTCGAGCGCGGCCTTTAGCGCCGGAAATGACTGACGTGATTTCATCTCGCCCAACTCGGCTGCCGCGGTGGCGCGGATGAGCGGGTCGGTATCCTTTTGGAGGGCCCACTCTACTTGCCGGATCGCCTCCGTATCCAGCCCGATAGATCCTGTGGCTGTCACGGCTTGCCGGCGGTTCAAAGGATTGGTGTCCACCAAGCCGGGCTTCAGCACATCCCAGGCCGTCTTTTCCGGTTGAGCCTGCAGGCATGCCGCCGGCAGCAGTAATGCGATTGTGAGCTGGGTCAGCCGCCCCATACGACTTTGCTTACTTAACGACGATATTGACCAGTTTATCGGGTACGACGATCACTTTCACCACTTGCTTGCCATCCAGCAGCGGCTGCACCTTGGTGTCGGCGAGCGCCAGCTTCTCCAGCGCCTCGCGCGGCGTGCCAAACGCGACGTTGAGGCGCCCTCGCAGCTTGCCGTTCACTTGGATTACGACCTCGGCTTCTTCTTCGCGTGCGAGCTCCGGATCGTATTCGGGCCAGGAGTGATGGAACACAGGACCCGGCCGGCCTTGCTCCTCCCAAAGCTCTTCGGCCAAGTAAGGCGCGAAGGGCTCCAGCATCAGCGCCAGCTTCTCCACGAGCTCGGCAATCACGGACGCGGATAAATCCTTCTCCAAATCCGTGAGCACGTTCATGAGGCCCATTAACGCAGCGATGGAGGTATTGAAATGCCAGCGGCCTTCGAAATCATCGGTGATCAGCTTCAGCGTCTGATGCAGCTTGCGCAGTGCTTTCCGGTCGGCCTCGGTGGGCTCCGCCGCGCCTTGCCCGGCGTTCCGGGTAACGAAACGATAAACGCGGCTCAGGAAACTGTACGCGCCATTCGCGCCGGAGTCGGTCCAATCCATCTCCTTTTCGGGCGAGGTGGCGAAGAGCTCAAAGACACGGCCCGTATCGGCGCCGAAACGTTCGATCATTTCATCGGCGCTCACGACATTGCCCTTCGATTTCGACATCTTCGCGCCGTCTTTGATCACCATGCCTTGCGTGAATAGCCGGTTGGTCGGCTCGTCGTTGGCGATGAGCCCCAGATCGCGCATCATTTTGGTCCAGAAGCGCGAGTAGATCAGATGCAGGATGGCGTGCTCCACGCCGCCAATGTACTGATCGATGGGAAACCAATAGGCGATCTTTTTTGAATCGAAAGGCGCGTTCGAATTGTGCGGATCGCAGTAGCGATAGAAATACCAGGACGAATCGATGAAGGTGTCCATCGTGTCGGTCTCGCGGCGCGCCGGCTGGCCGCACTTCGGACAAGGAACATTTACAAACTCAGGCACGTTTTCGAGCGGTGATCGGCCCTTGCCTCCAATGGGAACCTTCAGCGGCAGAACCACGGGGAGTTCGCTCTCCGGCACCGGAACCATACCGCACTTCGGGCAATAAATTACGGGAATCGGCGTGCCCCAATAGCGCTGGCGCGAGATACCCCAATCCTTAATGCGGAATGTGACCGCGCCTTTTCCGAAACCCTCCGCTTCGGCTTTCGCGGTCATCACGCGGCGAGCTTCTTCGCTCGGAAGGCCGGTATAGGGTCCGGAATCTTCGACAATGCCGTCGTCGCCCCAGGCTTCTTTCATGGTGGCCGCATCCGCGAGAGTCCCATCGATAGGCCGGACCACGGGGCGAATCAGGATGCCATATTGTTTGCAAAATTCGAAGTCGCGCTGATCGTGTGCGGGCACCGCCATGATGGCGCCGGTGCCATAGCCCATTAATACGAAGTTACCGATCCAGATAGGCACGCGTTCGCCGCTGAAGGGATTGACAGCGAACTTGCCCGTGGGCAAGCCCTCCTTTTCAATGTCGCCTGGGCCCTTCGCGGCCCTCGAATCGATCATCTGCTTCACTTCAGCGCGCGCTTCGGCGGAGATTAACTGCGCCACGAGCGGATGTTCAGGGGCAAGAATCACGCACGCGGCCCCGAAGATAGTGTCGATACGCGTCGTGAACACGCGAATCTTCTCACCGGTTCCTTCGACCGTGAAATCTACCTCCGCGCCCTCTGACCGCCCGATCCAGTTGCGCTGCATCAGCAGCACGCGCTCGGGCCAGCCCTCCTCCAACCCGCTTATGGACGCGAGCAATTCGTCGGCATAATCGGTGATGCGCAAAAACCATTGCTCGATGGCGCGCTGCTCCACCGGCGTGGATTCGTGACGCCAGCAGCATCCATCCACTACCTGCTCATTCGCCAGCACCGTTCCACACTCGTTGCACCAATTGACCAAGGCGTTCTTGCGATAGGCCAGGCCGCGCTCCAACATCTTGAGGAAGAACCACTGGTTCCAGCGGTAATACTCGGGATCGCAAGTGGCTATCTCACGCGACCAGTCGTAACTGAAGCCCATGCGCCGGTGCTGCCGCTTCATGTTCTCGATGTTGTGCATGGTCCATTCGTAGGGATCGCGCTTGTTCGCGATGGCCGCGTTTTCCGCCGGAAGACCGAACGCGTCCCAGCCCATGGGATGCAGCACGTTGAAGCCGCGCATGCGTTTGTAGCGCGCCAGCGCATCGCCAATGGTGTAGTTGCGGATGTGCCCGATGTGCAGCGTTCCGCTCGGGTAAGGCAGCATTTCGAGCACATAGAACTTGGGCTTGCTCGAATTCTCTTCGGCCTCAAAAAGCGATGCGTTGGCCCACCGCTCGCTCCATTTCAATTCGATCTGGTTGTGGTCATACTGCTTTTCCGGCATAGTCTCTTCAACGTTTCCATGTTCCTCAACTCGTCGCCCTCTTCGTCGACTGGAGTCTCGAGAATAAAGGCCTTGGCGCGGAGCTTCGGATGGTTGAGGATGCGGCGAAACCCGTCCTCTCCAATATAGCCGTGTCCGATATGTTGGTGCCGGTCGACGTGCGATCCGAGGGGTGTTTTCGAATCGTTGGAGTGGATCACGCGCACATTCTCGATGCCCAGCACGCGATCCATCTCGGCCACGGTTTGCTTCAATCCAGCCGCGGAGCTGACATCGTAACCGGACGCCAGGCAATGACACGTGTCGATGCAAAATCCGATCTTCAAAGCGGTCAACTCGGCTGCGAATTGCCGCATCACGCCCAGTTCTTCAAACCGGCTTCCCAGCGCGGCGCCCGACCCAGCGGTGTTTTCGAGCAGCACCATCAGTCTCGTGGTATCCAGACCCTGGGCCGCTTCGGCCAGCGATCGGATCACGGCGTAGATGCCCTGCTCCATTGAATGTCCCTTGCAATTGCCGGGATGCGCCACCAGATAATCGGCCCCGATGGCGAGAGCTCGTTCGATCTCACCGCGAAACGCCGCCGTCGATTGCAGGCGCAGCGCCTCATTGCACGACGCCAAATTGATCAGATAGTTATCGTGGATCACCAGCGGCGCAAGATCGTGACGCTCCCGGGCGCGCTGCAGCAACTGGACTGCGCTGGGGGCGGGCGGCGACGCTCGCCACATCCTGGGGCTGGCCGAAAAGATCTGGAACGTGTTGGCCCCCACCTCCGCGGCTTTGAGCGCAGCATTTTCAAGCGACTTGGAGATGGAAGTGTGGAGCCCGAGGCGCAAGGAAATCCGATGGTAGCAGGCGCTAAGGCCGCCAGGCTGGTATGCCGATATACGGCCATGCGATGCTTTGCGATTTTGAGCGCCCTAGCCGCAGTGATCCTGCTCAGCGGTTGCGCGCGCGCCCGAGTCACCACTCGAATTCAATCCGACGGTTCCTGGACACGGACGATCGCGCTGACGGGCCAGCAGAAAAGGGATGGCGTTCAGGCCACTCCAACGCTCGAAGACACGTTCGTAGTTCCTACGGGCCCCGGCTGGAAATCGTCGGAAGAAACCAAGGACAACAATCTTAGCGTGACGCTGGAACGCTCCTTGTCCGCAGGCGCAACTCTAGACGGCGATCTTTCGATCAAGAGCTCCGAACCCGGCAAGCTGCGGCTGGTGAATCATGTCGCGGTCAAAACGGTGGGACCCCATCGATTGGAATACCGCGAGACGCTCCACTGGACGGGCCCGCCAAGCAAGCTCCTAAGCGACATTCAGCCGGGGAACCTGGCTGGATTGAAATCGCATCTTCCCAAGGCGCTGGCCACCGATACCAATGCGCGGGCGCTAGTGGACAAGATGGCCGAGCTCTCGGTCCCCGTGCTGTTCGGCCCAGGCGACCCGTTGCTCGCCATGGGGATGTTGCATCCGGACCTGGCGCTGTATCGTGCGAACCAACGGATCGGCGCGGTGATGGTGAAAGCACTCGAGCAGCAATTCGGCGACAAGATGCAGCCCGCGGAACGCCGTGAGGTCGCGCGGCAGCTGATTCAAGAAACCTTCGGATCCAACACATTGGCGCAACCCGATCCGGCCGTCGCCGCGGCAGCTTCCGGGAATGACACCGGGCTCACGCCTCTCATGTTCATCGTGCAGCCGCCGGGCAACGTGATATCCACCAACGGCGAAATCGATGAGTTCAGCGGAGAAATCTTCTGGGCGTTGTTTGAAGACGCGGCGTCCTATAACGACGTTGTCATGACAGCAGTGCTAGAAACGAATTGACGCCGATAGGAGTACAATTCTCCAATGTTCGTCCCGCTGACACCCATCCGGTGTCTCCACCGCGCCGTGGATTTGTTCCCGAATAAGATTGGGGTTGTTTCGGGCGAACGGCAATTCACCTACCGCGAATTCGGCGAGCGTTGCGAGCGGCTGGGATCGGCCCTCCGCAAACACGGGATCGCTCCCGGCGACCGGATAGCTTATCTCAGCTTCAACACGCATCAATTGCTCGAGGGCTATTACGGAGTGGTGCTGGCGCACGCCGTCGTCATGCCGCTGAATGTGCGTCTATCGCCACTGGAGCTCAAAAACATCCTGAATCATTCCGGCGCGCGCATGTTGTTATTTGAGAATGACTTCGCACCTCTGGTGGAGCAGCTCAAACCCGAGTGTCCCGGGATTCAGCGATACGTGGCGCTCGATGAAAAAGGCCCTGGAGCCGACATTGGCTACGAGGAATTGCTCCATCAAGGCCAGCCTGACCGCGCCGATATATTCAGCTTCGACGAAAATTCCATCGCCGAGCTGTTCTATACCACCGGCAGCACTGGCACTCCCAAAGGCGTCACGCTGTCCCACCGCACGCTGTATATGCACGCCCTGGCGGTGGCAAACATTTACCGTGAGCCCGAGACCGTGGTCGATCTTCACACCATTCCTCTGTTCCACGCCAACGGGTGGGGCCGCCCGCAGGCATCCACGATGCTGGGCACCAAGCAAATCATGATCCGGCGATTCGATCCTGTGGCGGTTTTCCGGCTCATCGAAGCGCATCGCGCGACGGATATGGCGCTGGTGCCCACCATGGCCAACGCGCTGCTCAACTGTGCCGATCTCACGGCCCACGATCTTTCCAGCCTGCGCAACATCGTGCTGGGCGGCGCGGCTTCCTCACCCGAGTTGATCGAACGCATGGAAAACGCGTTCCACTGCGAAGTTTACGCCGGCTACGGCCTGACGGAGACGGCTCCGCTGCTCACCACAGCTAGCTCCAAGCCGGGTCTTAGCTACGCCTCCGACGCGGACCGTTATCGACGCCGGGCCATGACCGGGTGGCCCGTAATCGGCATGCAGGTGCGCGTGGTGGACTCTGAAATGAACGACGTTCCGCACGACATGCAGACCATCGGCGAAATAGTCACCTGCGGCGATCACGTGATGGAGGGCTACTTCCGCGAGCCCGAGGCCACGGCGTCCGTCATGACCGGACCTTGGTTTCATACCGGCGATATGGCCGTGTGGGACGAAGAGATGTTCATTCAGATTGTCGACCGCAAGAAGGAGATCATCATCAGCGGCGGCGAGAACATCTCGTCCATTGAAGTGGAGAGGGCCATTTTCGCCCATCCGGAAGTATTCGAATGCGCCGTGGTGGCGGCTCCCGACGAAACCTGGGGCGAAATTCCAGCCGCGATCGTGGTGCGGAAACCCGGTTCTACGGTGACATCGGAGGATCTGATCGAATTTTTGAAGGCGCGCTTGGGCAAATTCAAGCTGCCGCGGATCATCGCGTTCAGCGACGAACCCCTTCCGAAAACTGGGACCGGAAAGATCCGCAAACTGGTGCTACGGGAGCAATTTTGGCAGGGTAAGGCGAAAAGGGTGCAAGGCTAGCCCCCACTGTACCCGTCCGACATGGTATTCCGTCTATAGAGGAACTTCCCGATAAGGAGGAAACTCCGGGAAAAGGAGGACGCATGAAGCCCGCGTTTCTGCTCGCCATCACCACATTCAGCGCAACGTTTATCCTAAACGCTCAGTTCGGCCAGATACCCGGAACCTATCCGCCTGGCCAGGGGCGCTATCCGGGGTCAGGCTCACCCAATGGCGGCTCCGGTGTTCCAGGACGCGGCTCCCGGCGAACCACTCGCGAGGAGAAGCCAGCCACCCATACCGAAGTGGTGAGCGGCGTGGTGCGAAAAGTGGATGCCGATTCGTTCGAATTGGAAGCGGAAGACACGCGGTTTCTGATCATTCAGTTCTCAACCAGCGCCCCGAAACCGTCTGACTTTCGCGTGGGCGATGGCCTGGATGTCACGGCGAGCATGGACGAGGACGGCATGTTCCACTTGGTTAGCATGAAACCGAACAAGGAGATCGCGGCGACGATCAACGAAAACGATGACCTTGGTCCTGGGTCGGCGCCCGAGGAAGCAAGAACCGGACCGCCGCCCACTATTCTTGTTCGTCCTGACGCCACACCGGATAGCGACGATTCGGGTCCGCCAAAACTGAAGCGCGGCAAACCGGTGGAGCGCGCCTCTAGCTCCATCCCCGACGACAATCCTCCCAGCAGGCCCGCGAGAGCGACGCCGGCCGTGGCTCCAAATCCTCGCCTGGCGCTGATCGAACAAGCGCGCGAAGCGGCTGCCACGTTCCTGGAGACCCTGCCGAACTACGTCTGCCAGGAGCAGACCACGCGCTATGTCAGCGAAACTCGCCAGCCGAGTTGGAACGTAGTGGACATTGTCTCGGCGGAAGTGGTCTACGACGATCACCAGGAGAGCTATCGCAACCTGCAGATCAACGGGAAACCGACCAAGAAGTCTCCGGAAGACTCGGGTGCCTGGTCCACCGGTGAATTCGGCACCATCCTGGGGAATCTTTTCGCGCCGCAGTCGGCCACCGATTTCAAGTACGTGCAAGAGGACACCATCGCGCATCGCGCCGCTTCCGTGTTCGATTTCAAGGTGCAACGGGTGCGTTCCAGCTGGAAGATCTGGGTGCCCGGCCAATACGTAGTGCCCACCTACAAGGGCTCAGTCTGGATCGACAAGCAAACGGGGCAGGCGCTGCGAATCGAAATGCAGGCCAAAGAGATTCCAGAGGCGTTCCCCGAGATTACCGTTGAGACTGCGGTGGACTACGACACCATCAGCTTGGGAGCCGCGAACAAGTTCCTCTTGCCGGTTCACGCGGAAGCTTTGAGCTGCTGGCGCAACTCCAATGAATGCCAGCGCAACGTCATCGAGTTCCGCAACTATCACAAGTTCGAAGGCGAGTCCGTAATCAAGTTCGATCAGGAACAGAAGTAATCCCGAAGAACGGCAAATACTTCTCTGGAAGTTTCAACGGCCGCATGTCCGAGCCCAGGAACAGGTGTTTCGTTTCGCCCGAGGCGAGTACACGGTCGCTCTCCGCGTTCCGAATCTCGTATTGAAACTCCACCATGCGAAGGTTTGCTTTCGTCACCCAGGTCTTCACAGCGATCTCTTCGTCGTAGCGCGCCGGACGCACATACCGGCAGTGTGCCTCCACAACCGCCAGCAAGACCCCATCGTCCACCTCCATGTCGCGATATCGAATGCCGGCCGCGCGGCAATATTCGGCGCGCCCCAGCTCCATCCAGACCAGGTAGTTGGCGTAGTAGACAACGCCCATCTGATCGGTCTCGGAATAGCGGACCCGGAAGCGCGTCTCATAAGAGCGAGTGTCAGGCATTGGTCTTGTTCTTACGGAGCTGCTTCATTTCTTTTGCGGAAAACAGCATGTCGTTGGGAGCGATCCGGCGCTCGCGGCAGTAAGCCAGATAAAGATAGCCGTAACTGCGGGTGATATAGTCTGCGGTGGAAAAGCCGAGCAGCCGGGCAGTATTGTCGATCCATCGCGGGCTACCTTCAATCTCCAGATAATTGCCGATCGGCGTTTCATCCAGCAACACCTTGCCGCTGCTGGGAGCCTTCGCGTACTCGGTGCGGAACTTCTCGTAGCGGAAGATGGGACGATAGCCGATCTCGTCGAAGATCTGCTCCACTTTGAAGGCGTCCGGCAAAACGACTTCGATCTCGTGGCGCTTTTTATACCGTCCTTGCTCCGATGGACCTTTGTAAGTGAGCAGCGAGTGCGTGCCCACGCGGCGTACGCGAATCAGCTTGCCATGGCTGCGCAACGCACGGCTGGATGTATCCAGCAGCACGTTGTACTCGTGCAGCCGGCTCTTGGACACACGGAATCCCCCATCGCGCAGGGCGCGCCGGATTTTACCCAAGTTTCCAGGCAGACGGAGTTTGATTTCGATTTCGAAGTTCACAGCTTTGAACTCATGTGTTGGGGCTCAGCTTTCTATGAAAGCAGAAGCGGGGCCACTCTCACAAGCCGCAATAATTGTTTTGGAGACGAGTCTCATGGCAGGGGGTAGCTATACTGAGGTTATGGCGGGTCTGGTGAAACTGGCAGCCGCGTCAAAGCTCGACCTAGGTCTCCTGAAGGCGAAGCAAGACCGGTTGTTCTCGATTCTGAAGCCGATGCGGCGCGTCATCATCGCGTATTCCGGCGGCGCCGATTCGGCGTACCTGGCCTGGGCCGCGCATCACGTCCTGGGTGACAACGCGCTCGCCATCACCGCCAATTCGGCTTCCATTCCCGAATCGCACAAGACCGATGCCGAGGCCTTCGCGCGCGAGGTCGGCTTCCAGCATGAATATATCGAAACCCGCGAATTCGACAATCCGGACTACATAAAAAACGACGCTAACCGCTGTTTCCATTGCAAGGACGAACTCTTCACGCGCCTGGAAGTCGTAGCGCGCGAACGCGGCATCCAGCACATCGCCTATGGTGTAAATGTGGATGATCTCGGCGACTACCGGCCCGGGCAGCATGCCGCAAAGCTGCACCAAGCCGAAGCGCCGCTGGTGGACGCCGGCTTGACCAAAGCAGAAATCCGCGAGTTGTCGCGCCTCACCGGCTTATCCACGTGGGATCGTCCCGCGGCAGCCTGCCTCAGCTCGCGCATTCCCTATGGAACACCTGTGACCCTCGAAAACGTCAAGACTGTCGAACGCGGCGAAGAAGCCATCCGCACTCTAGGCTTCCGCCAATTCCGCGTGCGGTTCCACGGCAAACTGGTCCGCATAGAAATCGCGAAGGATGAACTCTCGGTCGCGCTCACTCCAGAAATGGCCCTAAGATTCGTCGAAATCTTCAAGCCACTGGGCTTCCATTACGTGACCATCGATCTGGAAGGCTACCGGCAGGGCTCTTTAAACGCCGTTTTGGCCGACGAGGCCGTCGAGCCGCATTAATTTCGCGTCCCGATGCTTTCGGTGCGCCCGGCCAGTGGCTTCACGATCGATCCGCCGCATACGCCTACGCCCGTGTTCAGCAGCGCATTGAGCAGGTTGTAGAGAACGGCGTAGACCATCTGTTCGGTCACGGGCTGTTTGCCGGGCATCCGAAACGACGCGGGAAGTTCCTTGGTTATTTGCAGCCGCACCGAATCCGGCAGCATGCGCCCCGCCCGATCCTTCTGGTTTGCGAGGGACATGGGGGTTTGCAATACCGCTCCGCTCTTGCCGTCTACATAAAACTGGCAGCGCGAAAACCAGCCCAGGTTGCCCGGATCGGCGGCGTCGAACAGCAGCAGCGGCGCCTGGCGATCGACGGCCGAAAGATGCAGGTTCATGGATCGCTGGCTTTCTTCAATCCGGTACTCGAAGCCAGCTTGCTTGGCGATGTTCGCCACGAAGTCGGGATCCAGTTCAAGCAAGAGGAACTTGTGTCCTCCCGCCAGCAACACCTGCATAAGGCCATTGTAGCCGTTCCCGCGATGAAAGCCCCTCCCGTATTCGCGATATAATGACAAAGGAGTTTCCCTCTTGTCCATCCGAAGCTTTTTGCGCTTGAGCGCCCATATTCAAATGCTGCCCGTGCTCGAAAGCGGCGAAGAGACGCTGGTGGGCGGCCAGGCCGTCATGGAAGGCGTCATGATGCGCGCGCCCCACAGCTACTGCGTGGCGGTGCGCAAGCCGAATGGCGAGATCGTTACCGAACAGAGCCCCTTACCGCGCATCTCGGAGAAGTATCCAATTTTCAAGCTGCCCATTCTGCGCGGACTGGGAACGCTCGGCCATGCGATGACACTGGGCGTGAGGGCGCTGCAATTCTCGGCCAACGTGGCACTGGGCGAAGAAGCGGCGAAAAGTGGTGAGAAGCCGCCGGAGCTGAACGGCTGGATGATGGCCGCTCCGCTGGCGTTTTCGCTGCTGTTTTTCCTGTTCATGTACAAATTCGTGCCTCTGTTCCTGGCAACGCAGCTCGGCAAAGCTGTCCCATCGCTACACGGCCGTTTCGCGATAAACATGATGGACGGCGTCATCCGCCTGGTCCTCTTTCTCGGGTTTCTGTTCATTATTTCGCGCATGAAGGACATCCGCCGGATGTTCCAATATCATGGCGCGGAGCACAAAGTGGTCTTCAATTTCGAATCCGGCCAGCCGGTGACAGTAGAAAACGCTCAGAAATTTGTCACGTTCCATCCGCGTTGCGGCACCAGTTTTCTGCTGTTGGTGATGGTGTTGGCGATTTTGGTCTACCCGCTCGTGCCCTTCGATGGCTTCGCGGCCAAGCTGATCGCGCGCATTGTGCTGCTCCCGCTTATTGTTGGTGTTAGCTATGAACTGATTCGCTACGCCGCCCGGCACCAGCAAGGCTTAATGGCCACGCTCACCGCACCTGGCCTTTGGCTGCAGCGGCTGACCACGCAGCCGCCATCCGATGAGCAGGCCAGTGTCGCCATCCATGCGCTCGACGGCGCCATGCAGCTCGAAGAAGCGCAAGGCGGCGAGTTGGTGATCGCGTAAGCGCGATTGGCTTACGCCGGAGTCCGTCATGCAATTTTCGCAAAGGCTCAACGATATCGAAGCACGGTTTGACGCCGTCACCCGCCAGATGGCGGACCCGGCGGTGATCGCCGATGGCGAAGCCTATCGCAAGATCGCCAAGACGCGTTCTGAGCTCGAAGACGTGGTCGCCAAGTACGGCGAATATAAGCAAGCCAAGCGCAACTACGACGAAGCACGCTCCATGGTGGAGGACCCCGATCCGGAGCTGCGGCAGATGGCCAACGATGAAATCGCGCGGCTGGAACCGGAGTTGATTCGGTTCGAAGAAGAGCTGAAAGTCCTGCTGCTTCCCAAAGACCCACTGGATGAAAAGAACATCGTGCTCGAAATCCGCGCAGGCACCGGTGGCGATGAAGCCACGCTGTTCGCGGCTGAGGTTTTCCGCATGTACACGCGCTACGCCGAAACGCAGCGCTGGCGCGTGGAAGTGACGTCGGCCAGCGAATCCGCGGTCGGCGGCCTGAAAGAAGTGATCGCGCTCATCAGCGGCAACAAGGTTTACAGCCATTTGAAATACGAGAGCGGCGTGCATCGCGTGCAGCGCGTGCCGGCCACCGAGCAGCAAGGCCGCGTGCATACCTCAGCCATTACTGTTGCGGTGCTGCCCGAAGCCGACGATGTCGAAATTAAGCTCGAAGCCAAGGACGTCCGCATCGATACGTTCTGTTCCTCGGGGCCCGGCGGCCAGTCCGTCAACACGACCTATTCGGCCGTGCGCCTCACGCACCTGCCCACGGGCTTGGTTGTCTCGTGCCAGGACGAAAAATCGCAGATCAAAAATCGCGCCAAAGCCGAGCGCGTCCTGCGCTCGCGGCTCTATGAAATCGAGCTCGAAAAACAGCAACAAGCGATCGGCGCCGAGCGGCGTAGCATGGTGGGCTCGGGCGATCGCAGCGAAAAGATCCGCACCTACAATTTCCCGCAGAACCGCGTCACCGACCATCGCATCGGCCTTACGCTTCATCAATTGGACTTAGTGATGGAAGGCCGCCTGGATCCGCTGATCTCCGCGCTCACGAACTACTATCAAGCTGAGAAGTTGAAAGAGCAAGGCGAAGCGGCGTAGCCCGCATGACCGTTCTCACCGCTCTCCTCCAGGGCACCAAGCTCTTGGAAGAGGAGGCTATCGCGGCGCCACGGCTTACTGCCGAAGTTCTTCTTACCCACGCATTGCAGCGCGAGCGCAGCTATCTTTACGCGCATCCCGAGGAACAACTGAGCGAGATCGCATGGATTCACTACGGCCGCTATCTGCACGAGCGGATGAAAGGCAAGCCGACCCAATACATCACGGGCCATCAGGAGTTTTATGGCCGCGATTTCCGCGTGACGCCGGACGTCTTGATCCCTCGGCCGGAGACCGAGCACTTGGTGGAAGCTGCAATGGCCCGCATTCAACCACGCGATGTTGTTGTTGATGTCGGCACCGGCTCCGGCGCAATCGCGATCAGTCTGGCGCTTGAAACCACCGCGCGTGTTTTCGCAACGGATATTTCGACCACTGCATTGACTGTCGCCCAAGCCAACGCTCAGCAGCTCTCGGCGCACGTCGGTTTTCTCGCCTGCGATCTTGTCGACGCCTTCCGCGATCACAGCATCAACGTCCTGGTCTCAAATCCCCCGTATGTACCGCGGACCGATCAACCGAGCCTGCAACGCGAAGTCCGAGATTACGAGCCGCACGTCGCCCTCTTCGCCGGGCCCACAGGCCTTGAAGTCTACGAGAAGTTAATAGCCGCCGCGGCGCGAGTGCTGCGTCCCCACGGTTGGCTGCTGCTCGAACTCGGCTACAATTCTTTAGACCCGGTGCGCGCGATGCTGGAACAGGGCTGGAGCGACCTCGACGTTATCCCCGACTTGGCCGGTTTCCCGCGCGTCCTCGCCGCCCGCCTGCTCCCCCATCCCTAGGATGCATCGCTCATGAAGATCACGTACTACCGAATCAATGTATTCTTTGCGATCGTTACTGGGATCAATGTGATGGGGGTGTTCGTCTCTCGCATGCTATGGCCGAGTCTGTCATCATTCCCGCAACTGCTACCAGGGCATCCTGTGTTGTCGCTTCTGGTTTACGGCGTGCTCATCGCGTTTGGTTTAGTGATTCGAATCCGATTGAAGGGCCGATCGCAGGGCGGAAAGATCGACATGGTAGTGTATGCCCTAACGCTTGGAATAGCGTTGTGCGCCGTTTTCACTGTCGTGGGTTTGACCTTGAGTTCTCATTTCACCAAATGAAGACCTACTTCCACGTCGACATGGACGCCTTCTTCGTCTCCGTCGAAGAGCTCTTCGATCCCTCGCTCAAAGGCAAGCCCGTGGTCGTCGGGGGACAGGCCAATCAACGTGGAGTTGTCTCGGCCGCGTCTTACGCCGCCCGAAAATTCGGCGTCCATTCCGCGATGCCGCTCCGCACCGCCGCCCGCCTCTGCCCGCAAGCCATCTTCGTGGACGGCCACCCCACCCGCTATCGCGAATACTCGGGTAAGGTTTATGAAATCCTGAAAAGCTTCTCACCGCAAGTGGACATGGCGTCGGTTGACGAAGCCTACATGGATCTCACCGGCACCGAGCGCCTGCATGGGCCGCCGCTCTCCGCCGCGCATCGCCTGCACAACGCAGTGAAGCGCGACACCGATCTCAACTGCTCCATCGGCATCTCGACTTCGCGCATGGTGGCCAAAGTCGCGTCCGACCAGGCCAAGCCCAACGGCGTCCTCTGGGTGCTGCCGGGCGAAGAGGCGCGATTCCTTGCGCCGCTCGATGTTCGCAAAATCCCTGGCGTTGGCAAGGTCACCGAGAAGAATTTGCAAACCTGGGGCGTTCGCAAGGTGGGCGACCTGGCCGCGCTGGATGAAGATTTCCTGCGCCAGCATCTCGGCCAATGGGGCTTGGCGCTGGCGGGAAAATCGCGCGGCATGGACGCGGGCGGCTGGTTCGATGGCGAAGTGGGCGACGACAACACGCCCAAATCCATCAGCCACGAATTCACGTTTAACGAAGACACGGCCGATTCCGATGCGCTGGAAGCCACGCTCGCGCGGCTCTCTGAAATGGTCGCCCGCCGCCTGCGCGAACACAACCTCCACGCGCGGACCATCCAGTTAAAACTTCGCTACTCTGATTTTTCCACCATCACCCGCGCGCATTCCTTCGATCACGGCACGCAATTGGACACCGAAATTTTCCAGCAAGTTCGCGCCTTGTTCCGTGACAATCGCAAAGCGAACGCAACCATCCGGCTGCTGGGCGTCCATGCCTCCGGACTCAAACCCGCCGAGGGCCAGCTCAACATGCTGGACGAAGCGAACACTAATCGCTGGCGCAACGCGATGACCGCCGTGGATAGGATGCGCGACAAGTTCGGTGAGGACAGCGTCTCGCTCGCCATGGGTCTCAAGGGCCGCTTCCGCGAACGTGTGCACGAGAATCCGGCCGGCCTGCCTGGCAAGACCCCACGCAAAGATTCTGCCTAGCGCTAAACTAACTAGCAGGCATACCTGGATGAAACAACTTATTGAAGACATCGCGAAGGCTCTTGTTGATTTGCCCGACCAGGTTAACGTCCACGAAGTGCAAGGCGAGCAGGTTACTGTCTTGGAACTGCGCGTCGCGGCCAGCGACTTGGGCAAGGTCATCGGCAAACAGGGCCGCACCGCGCGATCCATCCGCACGCTGCTGGGCGCGGCGGGCATGAAGCTGAACCGGCGGTTCACGCTGGAAATCCTGGAATAATTCTGAAGCTCGTCACCATCGCCCGTTTGATTCGCGCGCGCGGGAACAAAGGAGAGTTGGCCGCCCTCCCGCTCACCAGCCAGCCCGACCGCCTAAAGAGCGTGTTCGTCAACGAAAAACCCATGGAGGTGGAAAACACCTGGATGCATGGCGATCATTTGATCTTCAAGTTCCAGGGCGTGGACTCGATTTCGGATGCCGAAAAGCTGGCCGGCGCCGAAGTTTCCATCCCCTTTGAAGAACGCGCCGAGCTTCCTGAGGACGAAGTGTATCAGTCCGACCTCATCGGCTGCCAGGTGATCGACGTCACCGGCCGTGCGCTTGGCGTCGTCAGCGATTTTCAGGAAACAGGCGGCACACCGCTGCTGGAAGTGAAGACGCCCAGAGGCCGCGAGCTTCTGATCCCGTTCGCCAACTCGATCTGCACCAAGATCGATCTTGAGCAGAGACAGATCGTCGTGAATCCACCAGATGGTTTGCTGGATTTAAACTAGCCACAGATGAACACCGATTAACGCAGATCAAAGAAAATGTCTTATCGGCGTTTATCTGCGTTCATCGGCGGCTAATCGAAACATGATCTTTCGCATCCTCACCATCTTCCCCGACTTCTTCCAGGGCCCTCTCCAACACGGCGTCGTCGCGAAAGCTACCGAATCCGGGTTGATCCAGATCCACGTTCACGACCTACGCACCTGGACGCATGATCGCCATCGCACTGTCGACGATCGCCCGTTCGGCGGCGGCGAAGGCATGCTGCTCAAACCCGCGCCCATCTTCGATGCAGTGGAGAGCATCTGGCCCCAGCGCCAGCCCAACCAGCGGATCATCCTGCTTTCGGCGCAAGGCCAGCGTCTCACCCAGGAAACGGCCCGCCGCCTGACCCAGTATGACGAGCTGTTGCTCATCTGCGGCCGCTATGAGGGAGTGGACGAACGCGTGGCCGAGCATTTGGCCGACGAGGAGCTTTCCATCGGCGATTTTGTCCTCAGCGGAGGCGAACTCGGCGCGGCCCTGGTGCTGGATTGCGTCGCCCGCCTGCTCCCGGGCGTCCTCGGAAACGAAGATTCGGCGCTCCAGGAGTCCTTCAGCGAGCCCGGCCTGCTGGATTGTCCGCAGTACACCCGTCCCGCCGAATTCCGGGGCTGGAAGGTTCCAGAAGTACTATTGAGTGGCAATCACGAGGAGATCCGGAACTGGCGCCGACAGGCCGCCCGTGACAAGACTGCAAAGAACCGCCCCGATCTACTACAATGAGAATTCAAGGATTTGTCACATGCCGAACCCCCTATTGACCAAAGTCGTCGCTAAACATCTGCGCCAGCTACCGGAATTCCGACCCGGCGACACCATCCGTGTCCACGTCAAGATCAAAGAGGGCGACAAAGAACGTCTGCAAGCCTTTGAAGGAACCGTGATTGCCCGCAACAACGAGGGGCTCGGCGCCACTGTCACCGTGAGAAAGGTCAGCTTTGGCCAAGGGGTGGAGCGCATTTTCCCGCTGCATGCCCCGGTGATCGACCACATCGACGTGGTGCGCACCGGCCGTGTGCGCCGCGCCAAGCTCTACTATCTGCGTGAGCTGAAGGGCAAAGCAGCACGTCTCCGCGAACGCGACTAATTTTGCCCGCCAACGTCGTTCTGTCGATCGGACCAGTGAAAGCGCCTACCCCAGCGAAAGCGCCTACCGATGAGATGCCAGGCTAAGTACGAGAACGAAGCCCGGGCGCAGGGTTATCAGCGCATCGCCGGTGTCGACGAGGTCGGGCGCGGCGCTTTGTTCGGACCGGTATTCGCCGCCGCTGTCATTCTCTCGTCCGATCGCCCCATCCGAGGTCTGCGTGACAGCAAGCTCCTGGATGCGGAACGCCGCGAAGTGCTCGCCGAACGGATTCGCGAGCGCGCCGTAGCTTGGTCCGTCGGGGCAGCCGACGCCTTCGAGATCGACCGCATCAATATCCTGCAAGCCTCGCGCCTGGCCATGCGCCGCGCCATCCAGCTTCTGAATCCCGCCGCGGATTATCTGCTGGTGGATGCGGTGAAAGTGGAATTGCCGCTCGCCCAACGCGCTCTTATCCACGGCGACGCGCTATCGCAATGCATTGCCGCCGCGTCCATTCTGGCCAAGGTAACGCGCGACGCGTGCATGCGCGAATGGGATCTGGTATTCCCCCAGTACGGCCTGAAGAATCACAAAGGCTATTCGACGGACGAACATTGGAAGGCGCTGGAAACTCACGGCCCCACTCCGATGCATCGCTTCAGCTTCTGGCCGGTGCGCGAACATTCGCCGCACGCGGTCTGGACCGGCTATCCCCGCCAAGGCGATTTGTTCGTCGAGGGCGATGACCCGGCCTCCACGGACCTGGAGTTGGAGGAAGCCGCATGCGCCCCGTAGAACCCCAAGCGTTCGACGAACCGGATCGTTATCCACCGGATCGTTATCCAGATGACGGGCCCGTCCACGTCCGGCACACCTGGTATCACAAGCTCGGCATTCTTCTGTTCATCATCGTTTGTTTCGAGGTCGGCGCATTTCTGACGGTGTTTCCTTGGACACCGCAATGGGACAGCAACTCGATGGCGAGCCTCTTTCCGATGTTGCGCGATCTCTGGGCCAGTTCCTATTTCCGCGGAGCACTCAGCGGACTGGGGCTGCTCAATATCTATATTTCGCTCGGTGAGGTTTCTCGTCTTCGCAGATCGCGTGGCTCCCGCCCGCCTGCTGATAGACTAAAGGTATCGACGTTATGAAACCCACTTCAGATAGTGGAAAAGCAGCCGCGACGGCCGATCCTTCCGCTTCGCCTGTATCAGCGCCGGTGAAACCACCGGTGACGCAAGATCGGCCCCGCGGGACTATCGCCGAATGGACCATCACCATTCTGTTGTTGCTGTTCGGCACCACCTTCCTGGTTCAGGCCTTCGTGATTCCCACCGGCTCCATGGAGGATACGCTGCTCATTGGCGATCACTTGCTGGTGGACAAGCTGGCCTACTCCATGCCCGGCGGCTTCAGCCGGTTCGTCCTGCCTTATGAAAGCCCCCGCGACGGCGATATTATCGTGTTCCGCTATCCGGTGGATATCACGCAGACCTTTGTGAAGCGCGTGGTGGGAGTTCCTGGCGATCGCATCAAGCTGATTGACCAGCAGGTCTATCGCAATGGAAAAAAGCTGACCGAACCCTACGTGGTTCACAAGAATCCCTATCCGGATTCGTTCCGCGACAACTTCCCCAATAGCGAGCCGAATCTCACGCTCCTCGATCCCGGCCGCGAAATGCTGGCGAACAATGTGGTCAACGGGGAAGTGGTGGTGCCGCCGGATTCGTTCTTCGCCATGGGCGACAATCGCGATAACTCACTTGATAGCCGTTACTGGGGCTTTGTCCCCCGAGATAACATCATCGGAAAGCCGCTCATCATTTACTGGTCCTACAATGCCACCACCGAGAGCCTGGCCAGTTCGTCCGTGACCAACCTCGCCAGCCACTTCCTGGACCTGGCCGAGCACTTTTTCACCAAGACACGATGGGATCGCACCTTCCGATTGATCCATGGCTACTACAACTACAACTAAGCCGTCCAAGCCGGCATCCCAGCCTCCGGAACCCAAGCCGCGCAACTCGGTGGCCGAGTGGACCATCACGATTCTGATTCTTCTGTTCGGAACCTCCACCATCGCGCAGCCGTTTGTGATTCCCACCTCGTCGATGCACAACACCTTGCTGACGGGCGACCATCTAATCGTGGACAAGCTGGCCTACGCGCCATCCGACGCCCTGAGCAAGCATTTGCTGCCCTATGAGGACGTGCGCCGCGGCGACATCATCGTGTTCAAGCATCCCACGCTCATCACCGTGGATTATGTGAAGCGCTGTATTGGATTGCCGGGCGATCGCATCAAGCTGGTGGACAAACAGGTTTACATCAACGGAAAGTCCTTGTACGAACCCTACGTCATCCATCAGGACGACTTTTTGTTTTATCGCGATAACTTCCCGCTCGGCGAGCCTGAATACATCCAAGATCCAAAGATGGCCGAGCGAGCGTCCCACATGTTGCATGACGACGTGGTGAATGGCGAACTGGTTATCCCCCAGGGATTCTATTTCGCGATGGGCGACAACCGGGACAACTCGCTGGACAGCCGCTACTGGGGTTTGGTGCCTCGTGACAATATCGAAGGCAAACCGTTGGTCATCTTTTGGTCCTACGATGCGAGCACCAAAGATTTGGAAGACTACAACCTGCATCATTTTTTCGACCTGGGCACTCACTTCTTCAGCAAGACTCGCTGGAACCGCACGCTGAAGCTGATTCACGGCTATCACAACTACCCGACCAGTTGATGCATTGATGCCGAAACCAACCAACTATTACGGCCTGATCCTGGCCGGCGGGCGAGGCACGCGTTTCTGGCCCCGCAGCCGGCGCGCCCACTCCAAACAAGTGCTGCGCTTCCTGGGAGAGCGATCGCTGATCCAGCAGACCGTGGATCGGTTGAGCCCGGTCATCCCACCGGAAAATCAATGGATCCTTACCAATGATCATCTGCGGGCCGAGATCGTACGGCAGTTGCCGGAAGTCCCCAAGAACCAGATACTGGCCGAGCCTGCCCAGCGCAACACGGCGCCCGCGATCGGTTTGGCGGCTCATATCCTGCAATCCATCGACCCGAATGCGGTGATGGGCGTTTTTCCTTCCGATCACGTCATCTCCAAACCGGCGCGCTATCTCCGATTCGTCCGTCCCGCGCTCCAAGCCGCGGCCCGTGGCAAGATTGTCGTGCTCGGCATTCAAGCACGCTGGCCTGAGACCGGCTACGGATACATCGAGTTTCCGAAGGGCGTGCAGGCGGGATCCCGCGAGTCCGTACCCGTGCGCCGCTTTCGAGAGAAACCGGATCTGAACACCGCGCGCCGCTACGTCAAGGCCGGGAACTTCTATTGGAACGCGGGCATGTTCTTTTGGAAGACATCCGTGCTGCTCGACGCCCTTCGCGAATACCTGCCGAAGACCGCTACGCTGCTCGCGAGCCTGCCGGAATTCTCCAATCGCCGTTTCGCCGCGAAACTGAAGGAAGCGTTCCCGAACTGCGAGAACATTTCCATTGACTATGCGGTGCTGGAGAAATCGCCGCATGTCGTTGGCTTCGCCACGGACGACTTTGGCTGGAACGACGTCGGGAGCTGGAATGCGGTGTACGAGCTGCTGGCGCGCGACGAAAACGGAAATGTCTTCCGCGGCGAAGCTCTGGCACGGTCGAGCTCCGGCAACTACGTGGATGCTGAGGGTAAGCTCATCGCGCTGCTGGGTGTGAACGATCTGGTGGTGGTGGATACTCCGGACGCGCTGCTCATCGCCGACCGCTCCCGTGCCCAGGAAGTAGGCGACCTGGTCAAGGAATTAGAGAAGCGGCATCACCATCTGCTCTAACCGGGGTTTCACCTATTCCCGTGAGTTCTGTTTCAACCGGCGAAACAGGATCGGATCGTCCAGGGCTCGCTCATCAAAGCCGACCTTGAGGAGGAACGCCTCAATCTGCGGCGCCGGAGCGGTGAGCACAGGATGATCGTCCTGCATAAAACTTGCGAGCGAGTTGGTTACTTGCTCGCGAATCCATTTCGAATCCACGAACTGAACCTTCAGCCCCTCGTTCACCGGACGAATGCGAAGAAAGACGTGGCAGGGAATCGCGAAGGCGCCTGGGGCGGACGTGGCCAGATCGAGCATCCTCTGCTCGCCGATCTTGAAAAGCCGTCCTTGCATTCGCACGATCCGCGGAGTTTCCGTGCCCTCCGCTCCCAACCAGTCGATGCGATAACTCTGATCGTCGCCCGCCTGAACAATGACAACGGCATCGCCAGAGTTCCAGGCGCCAACCAGACTCGCATCGAAGACGGTATTCCCCTTGTTTGCCAAACCCTGCACCGAAGGAAAATCGCCGCAACCCGTTAGCAGGACGGCGGCGAAAACGGGTGTAATCCATAACTTGCGCATTGGAAAACTCCTTTCCGATCCCGAACACGCCTACCTAAAATGACGCCGGCATGTTCTCGTTAAACCACTGCAGCACGCGCTGGAACAGGTCGCGAATGTGGCGCGGATCGTGGAAGCCGTGGCCTTCACCGGGATAGAGAACGAATTCCGTCTTCACGCCCAGCGTCTTGAGCGCGTGCCAAAATTCATACGATTGCGGTGGCGGGCACTCGGCATCGCGATCGCCGACTATTATCAAAGTCGGCGTCTGGACATTCTTGATGAAATTGATCGGCGAGCTCTTGGCGTACACTTCTGGATCGTCATAAACGGACGCGCCGAAATACGGAATCATCCACTGATCGATTCCGTTCTCCCCGTAATAGCTTTGCCAGTTTGCGATGCCGGCGCCCGCGAACGCCGCGCGAAAGCGATGGGCCTGCGTAACCGCCCACATCGTCATGTAGCCCCCGTAGCTCCAGCCGCTCACACCGATGCGTTTATCGTCCACCGGATAGCTCTTCACCACGGTATCCACGCCCGCGAGAATATCGTCCAGATCGCCGTGTCCGAAATCGCGTACGTTGGCGCGCGTGAAATTTTCGCCTTGCCCGTAACTGCCGCGCGGATTCGGCATGAAGACGAAGTAGCCTTGCCCGGAAAACAATTGCAGCGGCAGTCCGGGCCGGGCCCACGCCGCGTGCACCACCGACGCCGGTCCACCGTGAATATCTACCAGCATGGGATAGCGCTTCGCCGGATCGTAAGGCTGCGGCAGTATCAGCCAGCCCTGCACGTCGAGGCCGCCGCTCTTCCACTCGATGCTTTTCGCAGCTCCCCACGCTCGTCGTTGCGCGTCGTGAACACCCGGCTGCTCGTCGTTCGAGTGTGTGATCTGCTGCCACTTGCCTGTTGCGCCCGCCCACACTTCCGGCGGCTCGCTCCAGGAAGTCCGAACAACGGCGCTGGTGGTGGCGTCGCCCGAAAACAGCGCGCTCTCGGCGCCTTTCCACAATGTCTTGGTGGTGCCCAACGCCAAATCGAGGGTCGAAATCGCCGAGAGGCCAGCCACGTTCTCGCCCATCAGAATCTGTTTCGGCGACGGCGACCACTGGAACCAAGCCGGCGATGACTTTCGATTCTCGGTCAGATTGCGCGGCATGCCACCCTCGGCTGGTAACGCATAGATGTCGCCGCCGACCACATTTTCGTCGCTCATCAACCCGCCGATAAAGGCGATGGTCTTGCCATCCGGCGACCATCGCACATTGGCAATTTGCATCGCCGGTTTCAAGATGGGGCGCACCACGGTGGTTTCCGCGTCGATGGCATACAACTCCGCGATGAACCAGTTGTCGTCCCCATCGCCCGGAGCGGCCAGGTACACCAGATTCTTGCTGTCGGGCGACCAATCGAATTCGTACACATACATGTCGGCCGGTGAAATGGATCGTGCCGTCCCACTTGCCACATTCACGATCGCCAGGCGCTGCTCGACAGCCTGCGATGCAATAATGCCCGATTCCGGCGCGGTTGGCTGAGTGGGCCCAGGCACACGAGTAATCCCCTGGATCCGAACCAGCGCAATGCTCTTCCCGTCCGGCGACCAGTGCGGATCGGCGACGTAGCCTTCGAAGTTTCCGACCTTGCGAGCTTTTCCACGACCCACGCGGCGTCCCGGCTCCCACACGTATAACTGCATTTGCCCGTGCGAGTCGGCGTCGGAAAGAAATGCCAGCCTGCCATCCGGCGACCAAGTGAGCCCCTGCGCCCGGACGGCCACATCTCCGATGCGTTTGGCAGCCGCGTCTGGATCGGCCCAATCTTTGACATAGACGGCAAAGCTGGCGGGATCGCTAGGTTCCTTACCGGGCGATGTTTCAATCCACGCTACCTGTTGGCGGTCTGGGGAAAGTGCTACTTCGCGAAATTCATGAAGCGTAGAAAGCGAATCGAGCGCGGTATCGAGCGAAGCGGGCGCGCCTGCCAGCCGAAGGCACGCTAACACTAGAGCGAGGAAAAAAACAATAGAGCGCAACTAACCGTCAGTATAACTTGGCTACTGCGCTGCGGCGCCCCGCAGGAACGGCCGGCCTTCTTTCACCGTGTAGTCCGATGGCACGGCAAACAGCGCTGGATCCGGCTCCGCACGGGTGATCGCGTTCAACTGATACACGGAATCGCCAAACCGCGGATCGCTGGTCTTGCTCATCACAACCACCTGCAGGTCCGGAGAATACCAGGTCTCGGTGACGATATCGATCTCTTTCTCGTTGCCTTCCCTGCCCGCCGGAATGGTGCGTGTGATGCGCTTGCCCTGCGCGCTCAATCCCTGAACAACCTGGGTGCCGAGATCTTCCGTCTTTGCCGCGGCGGAATTTCGGAATGGACGGGCATTGGGGCGCGCCGCCGGTAACGGCGTCGACCGGGCTGTGTGGCTCTCGGCATCAAGCACGTAGCTCTTGCTTGCCACGGGATCGACGATGATCACACTGCGAGCTGCGCTCTTTTCCGCCGAAAGGGCGCCGATCGCTGAAAAGGACCGTTCCGTGCGCGTTCGCCCCTGGCTGTCCCGCACAACCGAAGCAGTAGTGGTCCGTTGAATATGATCTCCGTTGGCCAGTGTCTGCGTGAACTGCGTCACCGATTGCGCCGAGTAAGGCGCGCCTTGCACCACCTTATTGGCTCCGCCGAACTCCGCCCGCACCACGGCAAAATCGCCACGGCCTATTCGAGGACCGGGCGGCTGGGCCAATAGACTCGCTGTAATGAGACCAGCAGAGGAAATGATCGATAATCCACGCATCACGATGTTTCCTTTCTATTGAACTAACCGGACACCGCGGGCCAGACCATCCTGACCTAGTAAAAGGTCCGCCTGCACGCTGGCATCGGCGCGTTCTTCGCTTACGGGAACTCCCATCAACTGAAGCGACGAAACAGGCAACTGAACCCGGACCACCATGGCATTCTCCACCGCGGGCAACGCCTCGGCTTCGGGCAATGGATAAAAGCCGGCATCGGACTCTTCATCCCCGACGGGCGCGACAGGTGCAACGGCCTGCGCCGCCACAACAGTGGGGACCGGAGCCGGTTTCGGCTTTTCGTTGTGAAGCCACAAACCTAGAGCAATCCCGGCCGCGGCCGCAACGCCGAACACAGGCATCCAGGTAAGCATTTTGCGACGCCGGTTGTGCCTTCGAAATTCCGCCCGAAGCTGTTCTTCGATGTGCCCTGGCGCTTCGCGCGGTCCATCCGCCGCCAACGCCCGCAAACCCTGCAAAAGTTCCCGATCGTTTTCGTTCATACCGCACACCTCTCACCGGCACGCATTTTCTCCGCCAGCAGCGCCCGGGCACGATGCAAGCGCGATCGCACGGTTCCAATGGCGCAGCCCAGCACGCTGGCCGCCTCCGCGTAGTCTCGTTCATGCAAGTCGCATAACACCACTACTTCGCGATAGGCAGGCGGCAAAGCGAGCACTGCCTTCCGCAACGTTTCGATCCGCTCGCTGTGCGCCAAGTCGCCGAATATATCGTGCGCCGCCGCTGCCCGCTCCGCGTAGTCGCCGGACGGATCGTCCAAAACTGCTAGATAAGGTCTCTCCCGCTCCAAAGCCCGCAGGACGAAATTCCGGGCGACGCCATACAGAAACGCCGCCACCGAGCCTCGCTCGCTGTCATAACGCTTCGCCGACTTCATCACCACCATGAATACGTCCTGGGTAACCTCTTCGGCAATTTCTGTTTTTCCGCTCATCTGGAGCGCGAATCGATACACCACGCCTTGATGTTTGCGATAAAACTCGAGAAATGCCCCCTCGTCGCCGCCTGACAGCAGCCGAAGCAGATCACCATCACTACGGGACGGGGAATCCAGCATTAGTTGATTGCGGCGATCCGCATCGGCCTTTGATAGTGATTCCCCCCGGCGCGCCGAAAGGTTCCAAATGTTTGTGGCCATAATTCACTTCGGTTGCGGTACGGTCACTCCCCCAGCGTCACAACCGTGGCCCCCCAGCCCCCAGCCTCTCCCGGAGCATCCGAAAAGCTAACAACAAAGGGCGTCCTGGCCAGGATGGACCGCACCATCTCGCGCTGCACCCCAATTCCCCGGCCATGGATGATGCGCAGGGCACGCAAGCCCATCCGATGAGCTTCCTCCAAATAGTTTTCCACCACCGGCTTTACTTCGCGTGCCGGAACGGTGTGCAGATCGAAAACGTCGGTGACGGGAATACGAATGGGCTCGTCACCCATGGATTCAAAATCGTCCATGCCTTTACTGCTGTTAGCCTAGCATTGTGAGTCCTTTGGAAGAGTACCGGTCGCGCTTGGCTGACCGCCGCCAGGCATCCGTACGACTGGAAAAGCAGTTCCGCTACATCGGTAATGCGCGATTGGCCTCCGGATTGGCAGCGTTGGTCGTGGCTTTCTTAGTCTTCGGAGAAGTCTGGATCTCCTTCTGGTGGCTGCTGGTTCCCTTGGCCGTCTTTGCGGCGTTGGTGGTTGTGCACTCCCGCGTGGTGCAGCGTCTGGAGCGGTCCCAACGCGCCATTCAATTCTATGAGCGTGGTCTGGCGCGCCTGGAAGACCGCTGGATCGGGACGGGCGAGACCGGCGAACGCTTTCGCAACCCCAACCACCTCTATTCGGAAGATCTCGATCTGTTCGGCAAAGGTTCGCTCTTTGAGCTGCTATCCATGGCTCGAACGCGCTCCGGCGAAGACTTTCTCGCCGCCTGGCTGCTTGCGCCCGCAGCTCAGGACGAAGTGGCTACCCGTCACCAGGCGGTTTGGGAACTTCGAGGGATGCTCGATTTGCGCGAAGATCTGGCCGTGCTTGGCGCCACAGTCCGCTCGGGGCTCGATCCGGATGCCGCCGCTACCTGGGGCGAAGCGCCCGAGGTCTTGTTCCCCGCTGGAACACGCTATATAGCGCTCTTCCTCGCAGCCGCCTTGTTGATTTCGTTCGGACTGTACATGGCTAACGTCTTCACCCGTACGCCATTTCTGGGCATCCTCATGGTGGATCTGGGCTTCGCCTTCTTTCTTGGCAACCGCACCTTGCAGGTGGCGAATGCGGTGGATTCACCATCCCATGACCTCGCCTTGCTTGCCAAACTTTTACAGCGCTTAGAGAGTGAAACGTTCCATGCTGCGCTGCTCCAGCGACTGCATACGCAGCTTCAGGCTGGAAGCCGGCTGGTAGCCTCCGCTGAAATCGGCCGTCTCGGCCGTCTCGTCGCGCGCCTGGACTGGCAGCGCAACCCGATGTTTGCCCCTATCGCACTCGTGCTGCTGTGGGGCGCGCAAGTGGCCATGGCAATCGAGCGCTGGCGTCGCGTCTGGGGCCCGCATATTCGCGAGTGGATCGATACCGCCGGCGAATTCGAGGCGCTATGCTCGCTCGCGGGCTATAGCTACGAGCATCCGGCCGATATTTTTCCAGAATTAGCCGATGTCTCTGGCGGCTGCATCGAAGCCCAAGCCCTGGCGCATCCGTTGATGCCGGAATCGCACTCCGTTCGCAATGACGTGCGTTTGGGGGGTGAAACCCGGCTCTGGATCGTCAGCGGCTCCAACATGTCCGGGAAAAGCACGTTGTTGCGCACCATCGGGATCAACGCCGTCTTGGCGTGGGCCGGCGCTCCCGTGCGCGCCGCAAGCCTCAAGATTTCGCCGCTGAGCTTGGGCGTTTCGATTCGCGTGATGGATTCGCTGCAAGACGGCCGCTCCCGCTTCTACGCCGAGATCACGCGTCTGCGCGAAATTATCGGCCTCACCGGCGGTACGCGGCCGGTGCTGTTCCTGCTGGATGAACTATTGAGCGGAACCAACTCGCACGACCGCCAGATCGGCGCCTCCGGCATAGTGCAAGCTCTGATCGAGCACGGCGCGATGGGACTAATCACGACGCACGACCTGGCCCTGGCCCACATCGCGGACGCTCTCCCCGGCCGCGCCATCAATGTTCACTTCGCCGACACGCTCCAGAACGGTGAATTGCATTTCGATTACCGGCTACAGCCTGGCGTGGTGGAGCGAAGCAATGCATTGGATCTGATGCGCTCGGTAGGAATCCAAGTCTAGACCTCAATTCCCGACCGCTGCCGCTCCTACGCTCGGAATCCAGCGGCACAATGCCTCACGCAGCTTCTCCAAACCTACGGGCTTGCTGATGTAGTCGTCCATGCCCGCGGCCAGGCACCGCTCCCGGTCGCCATCCATGGCGTTCGCCGTCAGCGCGCAGATGGTCTGGTGGCGGCTGGCGCCTTCGCGGCTACGGATAACGGCAGTAGCTTCGAAACCGTCCATATCCGGCATCTGGCAATCCATGAGTACGAGATCGTACTTGCGCTTTTCAAGCGCTTCCACGGCTTCTCTCCCGTTCACTACCGCGTCGGCGGCCAGGCCCAGCTTCTGCAGCAGCCGAAGCGTGATGCGCTGATTGATCTCGTTATCCTCGGCGAGCAGAATGCGCATCTGCTTCTGCATGGGCGATACTTCGGCGGGCGCCTCCGTAGGTTGCGCGGTCCCGGTCTGCGATTTTGCCATCGTGGCGCGCGGCTTCGCCGTTTGCCGGAGACCCACTTCTGATCGCTGAGCTGGCGGGGGCGCCGACGCCGCAACTTCGGGCCGCGCCGATTTGCCGAAGCTGGCGGTGAACCAGAAGCTGCTCCCTCTTCCTGGTTCGCTCTCCAATCCGATCTCGCCGCTCAGCAATTCCACTAACTGCTTCGAAATCGCGAGTCCCAATCCGGTGCCGCCATACTTGCGCGTGTTCGATTCGTCTACCTGCGTGAAAGTGTCGAATAGCCGGCCCTGCTCGCCGGAAGGAATCCCGATGCCGGTGTCGTGGATGGTGAACTTCAACTGGATTGCATCGCGCGTCTGGCTAACGATCTCCGCTTTCAGCCCCACCTGGCCCCGCTCGGTGAACTTGATGGCGTTGCCCAGCAAATTCGTCAGCACCTGCCGCAGCCGCCCCGCATCTCCCACGGCCTCCTCTGGCACGCCGGGCGCGACGGAGGACACAAATTCCAAGTCCTTGGCGCGCGCTTGCAGGGCGAATAGCGAGCAGGCCTCCGCAATAGAAGACCGCAACGGAAAATCCACACGGTCCAGGCGTAGTTTTCCGGCCTCGATTCGCGACAGATCCAGGATGTCGTTGATCAGTGCCAGAAGCGAATCCGCCGAGCGCTTGATCGACTCTGCGTATTCCTGCTGCTCCGGATTCAGCCCGCTCCCCAGCAGGAAGTCGGTCATCCCCAGCACGCCGTTCATGGGGGTGCGAATTTCATGGCTCATGTTCGCCAGAAACCGGCTCTTCATCAACGTGGCTTCGCGCGCCGCGAATAGCGCCTTTTCCAGCTGTTCGTTCTTCTGCTCCAGTTCCTGCGCGTCGTTCATTAGACGCTGTTCGCTCAGCTTGCGCGCCGTGATGTTGCGAACCACCGCGATCCACTCTTCCCAATGGAGAGGCAGCAAACGCATTTCATAACTCTGACTCCCCAGACGGTCCTGAATCGAAAACTCGACCATCTCCATGGCGTTGCTGCTGTGGACCTTCTCCAACGCCGTGCAGACTTGAGACAGCACACCGGCCGGCAAAAGATCCTGCAGGTTCTGGCCCTGAAACTTATCCGTCCGGAGGAATGAATCCGAACGCTGGCCGCCTTTTGCATCCAGCACCGTGTCATTCTTGTCTATTCGCAGGAACAAATCCGGGAAACCCTGGAAGAGCGCCTGCAATTCCTTAGCGGTCTCGTAGGCGGCATCTTCGCTTTTCTTGAGATCCGTGACATCAATGGATGCCAATCGCATGCCCTGCACCTGCCCCTTTTCGTTTCTAAGCAGTTGCTCGTGCACTTCCACGCTGACCTTCAACCCGCTGTCGTGCGTGTATTCACGCTGATAGATGACGAGTGCGGTTTGGCCTTCGATCCTGCGACGGATTTGCTCGCGGTATTTTTCGCGATCGATCTTGGGAATCAGGTCTGCGCAATGCGCGCCCAGCATGTCGCTTTCCCCCACCCCCCGCAGCTTGCACTCCAAGCGGTTGACGCGCCGGACAATCCCCTCGCGGTCGATTTCCATATAGCCGATGGGCGCCGTCTCAAATAGATCTCCACCGTCAAAAGCCTGCTCGCCTGTTCCCCGCGGTTGTTTGGAGTGCCATTTGCGAAGAATCCAAATCACTGCCGCAAAACACAGCAGGGCTATGATGAAAGCCATTCACCAAGCTATCGTCAGAAGAGTTTAAATCGTTTAGTCCTGGTACGTTAACCGGGATCGCACCAAGGGTCGAACATTAGAATGAATCGCCTAGTTCGCTATGAGATTGATGGCGCCGATTCCTCCACGGATGTCCAGGCGCACCGTGGTCTTGGCGTGGCCATAGGAATCGTTCACGTAACGGCCGTCACGCTTTTCCAGGCCCGGCGCGTGAATGTCTCCAATGCCTCCATGCACATCGGCCTCAATCCCCACGCCTTCCGGAAGGTATACTGTTGCCTCGCCCACACCCCCTCGAACGTACACAGAGTAATCGTTTTTTGGCGTGCCCCGCAGATCCATTTTGAGTTCTCCGACTCCCATCTCAACGTTCACCCGGCGCAGCGAGAGGTCCCCGAGGTCCAGGTGGGATTCCCCGGCGCCGCAGTTCACATTCAGGTCGAGCGGTTTCTGGTTGTTGAAGCGCAGGTCCCAGGTATATCTGGATGTTGCCGAGCCCACATGATTCGGCTCCTCCACCATCAGATGCCCCCGGAAACCGCCAGCGTTATAGGAGACTTCCGGGCGCAGCCGGAGCCGATTGTACGAAAACCGGCCGTCCATCAGCTTCTGGGCTCCTCCGCCCACGCGCAGCTCGCCAGCTCCCATCTTTAAATCAACGCGCACTTCTTCCGATTGATCCAGTTCGATGCTTCGCGTTTCCGTCCGTTCTGGCCCTGGAGGACCCCAATCCCGGCCGCAAGCGGTCAACAACAAGCAACTCACGCCCAGAGTTGGCATAAGGCGGTGGTAGGGGGTCAGCATCCGTTCAATACCTTAACCCAGCATACGAGCGTTTACATGGCTTATGTTCACTATTTTCGCGAGATGCGAGAACCCCTCAGGTACTTTCCCTAGACCTATCAGCACAAACTCCCATCTCACTTGTATTCTTGCCTTAGTACATTTCATTGTGAGTGTCTGGTTGCTACACTGGGTCATCGTGAGCGCCAGTCCTACGGCCTGCTTGTATTGCCGGAACAATATCGGTCCTCTCCGGAGGCTCAGGGACAAGAATTTCTGCTCCAAGGACCATCGCAAGAAATACAGCAAATCCGCCCGTGCTCTCCGCGAAGCCGAAGATTTATATGGGATTGACACCACAGCGCGGGTGGAGAAATCGGAACGCAAGGCCGGTATAGGGGCCAGCATTTTTGTGGGTCTTGCCGTGGTGGTTGTGGTTCTTGCCTTTTCGCAGTTGCCCATGAATTCACCAGCTCCCAAAGCCATTTCTGCTCTACCGGATACCAATCCCCATCCCAATCAGGTCGGCTTTGGGCAATTAATCGGCAATCTGATTGAAAGCAAGACCTCCGGGACGCTGCGCGATGATTTTCATACCGGTTTAGGCGGCTGGGAGGGGCTCCGATCGATCAGATCAGACTGGAGCGTGGACGCCGGCGAAGTGCGCCCTGCATCCTTAAAGCTCTGGAAGCCCTCGACCGCGCTCTCTAACTACGAGCTCGAGTTCCTGGGGCAGATCGACCGCAAGAGCATGGATTGGGCTTTTCGGGCCGCCGATCTGCACAACTATTACGGCACCAAACTGGTGATGACTCATGCCGGGCCGCTGCCGAACGCCGGTCTGGTTCGCTTCGTGGTGCTGGACGGAAGGGAGCGTGAGCGCGTGGAGTTGCCCCTTCCGCTGACACTGGAGCGTGGTGTCGACTACAAAGTTCGGGTCAGCGTGCGCGGGAATCGATTTCTCACTTCCGTCAATGGCCAGCTCATCAGCTCTTGGATGGATAACCGCATCAGCCGGGGCGGCGTGGGCTTTTTCTCCGAAGACGGCGAATCGTCGGTGCTCAAATGGGTGAGCGTATCGGAGCGGGATAGCTTCCTGGCCCGGGTGGCATCGCACTTCTCGCTCATTGCGTTCCCCACAGCAGTTGTCGCAGCCACAAAGTAAGACATTCTTGGCTCATCGTCAGCTACTGTATTAGTAGAAGTGTATCGGAAGTTTCTAAATGCGCCGATGTCGTTTGTGGTTCCTGGTCGTCTTTACCCTGTCCACGTGGTCCCTGTCAGTGGGCACGTCGTCAGCAGGCCCACCATCCAATCCGAAGCAGGCTGAGAAGGCCTTCAAGGAAGGGCTGCGCCTGGAAGAGGCGAATCAGTGGAAGGAGGCCGAGTCTGCCTACTCGCAGGCCATCCAGAACGATCCCAACAGCGCGGCGTCTTACTTCCATCGCGCGCGTGTCCGCTATTTCAGTGGCGACTATCCGCATGCCATCGAAGACGCCGGCTCGGCCACGCGCCTGGAACCGAACAACGGCGAGGTCTTCCAGCTTCTGGGCGACATTGACGACCGGGTGAAAAATCCGCGCAAAGCGGTGATGGATTACACTCGAGCGGTTGAACTAGGCGTCAATTCGGCGCCCGTTTACATCAGCCGCGCGGCCGCGCATACGGAGCTGCATGAATACGATGCCGCGATTGCGGACTTCACGCTAGCGATCAAGCTGCGCCTGGATAATCCGGATCCCATTCGGCAGCGCGGCGATCTTTACAACGCCATCGGCCGCTATCGCGACGCCATCGACGACTATGACCAAAGCCTAAGCCTGAAGCCGGACTACCCCGAAGCGCTCCTGGGTCGCGGCTTCGGCTGGGGCCAGCTCGGCGATTTCCATCGAGCGATCGCGGACTTCGACAAGCTGCTCTCGCTGCGTCCGAACGATGCCAAGGCCCTGACCTTGCGAGGCGCGGCGAAATTCCGCTTGGATGACAACGAAGGCGCTATTGCCGACTTCACGGAAGCCATGAAGACCACCCCCCAGGAGGTCTATCTCTATCTGGCGCGCGCGGCTGCGCTGGTGAAACTGGATCGGCACGCCGAAGCGCTTCAAGATCGCGAACAGGCCGTAAAACTAGCGCCCAACTCGGCCGAGGTTTATCTGGCGCGCGGCGGCTCTTACCACCAATTGGGCCAGCACGACAAGGGTCTGGCCGATCGCAGCAAGGCCATCGAATTGGACCCGCAGCTTCCCGAAGCTTGGTTCGCGCGTGGTAGCGCTTATTATCTGTTGGGAGACTATGCCAAAGCGCAGTCCGATATCGCCCAGGCATTGCGCTTGCGGCCGGACTACAAAGAAGCCGCCGAGGTCTTCGCGAGAGCCCAAAAACGCCTGGAAGAAACGAAACAAGCCGAAGCCGAACATCCGGCAACGCCGATTTCGCCGCCTGCTCCGGCGCCCGCCCCGGCACCCGCTCCAGTCGCGAAAGCCCAACCGACTCCCGCTCCCCTGCCTGCCGGAACCGAACAGGAGCATGAGGCTCGCGGCCGGGCATTGATTCAATCGGAGAAGTTTCCCGAAGCGCTGGCCGAGCTGACTCAGGCCATCCAGCTAGATCCGAAGGCCACGCGTGCTTACAACGCCCGCGGCTATGTCTACCTGCGCCAGCATGACTACCAGCATGCTCTCGCGGATTTTGACAATGCGATTCGGCTGGATCCCCATTACGCCAATGCGTACCAAAACCGGGCTGTAACCCGCAAAGCTTTGGGCGATGCGGCGGGCGCTGCAGCGGATCTAAAAGCCGGGCGCTAGCTCAGCCGTTCAACCAATTCGCAAGCTCGGCCGCCGGGCACCGGATGCCCACATAAAACGTCCCGAACAGCGCGTAATCTGCGCTCACTTCATCAAATCGCATTTCATAGATCAGCTTCTTGAACACCAGCGGATCGTCGGCGAACAGATCGACACCCCATTCCCAATCGTCGAACCCGATGGATCCCGATATCACCTGCTTTACTTCGCCTGCGTATCTACGGCCGATCTTGCCGTGCTCGTGCATCTGTCGCTGCCGCTCCGCCATCGGCAGCAGGTACCAGTTTTTGAGTTCGCCGCGCTTGCGGTCCATGGGATAAAAGCACAGATACTTGTGCGGGGGCACGTCCGGAAACAGGCGCGGCGCCATGGCCTCGCGCTGCCGCGCCATCACTTCGTCGATTGCGGTCTTCCATTCGGGAGAAAACGGCGCGATACCGCGCTCCGCCAAAGTCCCGTAAGTCTTGAGGCTGGATTCATACAAGCCCAGTTCCACTACCGACAAATACGACGACGTAGGCTCCAGGAAATCCCACAGACGCAGCCCCGCCAGACGCCGCTCCACCTTGTTCAATTCATCGAAGGAACGCCGGAAATGCACCAGGATGAGATCGCCCTTGTGGCCGAGGAGCGAAAAGGCCGCGCTTTGTCCACCTGGCTCGCGCTCCATCTGAGCCAGCGCGCCGGCAGCCTCTTGCGCGATCTTGGCCTGATCGGCCCCCGCCAATTGCTTCCATGCGGTCCAACGGACGCGCAGCATCTGATGCAGCATGCTGGCGCCTTCCAGCGTCAGCGGTACGGCCGGCAAGCGTTCGGCGGCGACTTCGGGAGGGGCGTTCGTGATAACGGACATAGGAGAATCCTGCTGCTATTCTACCGAACGCCCTGCTATCATGAGCATGCACTATGCCTGATCTTCGGTCGGAGCACGCTCCGATGTCCGACGCAGTGACCAAGTCCATCCGCGTCGAAGTTTTATCGCGACATTCACCCGAGAACTCCCGGCCGCTGCAAGGCGAATGGGTTTTCGAGTACACGGTCCGTATCACCAACCAGGGAAACGACACGGTACAACTGATTAGCCGTCACTGGATCATCACCGATGCGCTAGAGCACGTCGAAGAAGTGAAAGGTCCGGGTGTAATCGGCGAACAGCCCGTTCTGGCGCCCGGCGAATCGTTCAAATATTCGTCCTGGTGCCCACTGAAGACCCCCACTGGACTAATGCGGGGTACTTACCAAATGGTCCGCGCCGGCGGAGAAAAGTTCGACATCGAAATCGCGCCGTTCGCGCTTAAAGCGCGCTACACCGTCCATTAACACCTGCGATTTTCTCGATGCATGCCGCACTCTAAGGCATGAAAGCTTACCTCTCTCTTCTCCTTACCGGTGCCCTGATCTTCGGCGCCGCATCGTTGGCCTTTGGCGACTCGAGCAAAAGCGAAAACAGCGGCAGTCATTCCAGCTCCGGTCATCGATCTCACAGCAACAGCCACCATCACAGTAGTGGCTCGCGACACAGTAGCGGCAGCAGTTCCGGTTCGAAGACCCACAGCAACGTGCCCTCCAATTAGACGTAGCGCTACTGCGGCGTGGTAACTTGTCTGCTTGCCCGCGCCGCCATTCTCTTCCCGGCTCGATTGGGATCTCGCGCCCAATCGCCTCAGCCGGCTTTTAGACCAAAAACGAGCGGCAGGCGCGCCGATCCTGGATCTGACGGAATCGAATCCCACAGCGGCGGGGTTCGCATATCCGTCGGATGCTATTCTCTCCGCGCTCGCCGATTCTCGGTCGCTCCACTATGATCCCGCCGCCTCAGGCTTGCCGTCCGCTCGCGCCGCCGTCTCCGAGTATTACTCGGGACGCGTGAGTCCGGAGCGCGTACTGCTGACGGCCAGCACCAGCGAAGCCTACGCCTTCGTCTTCAAACTGCTCGCGAACCCCGGCGACCAGGTGCTGGTTCCTAGCCCGTCCTATCCGTTGTTCGATTATCTGGCCGCGCTCGATTCCGTCCGTGTAATCCAGTATCCGCTGGTATACAACGGGATTTGGACCATCGATTTTGACGCCCTGGGGCGCTCTCTCACCCCACGGTGCCGGGCCATCGTGCTGGTGAACCCCAACAATCCGACCGGGTCGTTCCTCAAGCGATCCGAGCTTGCCCCGCTCATCGCACTCTGCCTGGAGCACAACCTGGCTCTCATTTCCGACGAGGTTTTCACGGATTATCTGTTCGATGAGCAGGCTCCCGTAGTGCGCTCGTTAACCGGCGTTGACGAAGTGCTGACGTTCTGCCTGAGCGGTCTCTCCAAAGTCGCGGGCTTGCCCCAGATGAAACTCGGCTGGATCGTGACCGGCGGTCCGTCCCGCCATCGCGAGCAGGCTTTTGAGCGGCTGGAGCTGATCGCCGATACCTACCTTTCCGTCAGCGCTCCCGTGCAATGGGCAGCACGCGCGCTGCTCGGCCTGCGTGGCCCACTGCAGGCACAAATCCTGTCGCGCGTTCGTGAAAATCGGGCTTTTCTCGCGAGCCAGGTTGGCCCTGCTTCACCGTGGACGCTGCTGGCCACCGAAGGCGGGTGGTATACAGTGTTGGAAGCGCCGCGCATTCACAGCGAAGAGGAATGGGTGCTCAGTCTGCTCACCGAGAACAACGTGCTAGTTCAGCCCGGCTTCTTCTTTGATTTTGAGAGGGAGGCGTTCCTGGTGATCAGCCTGTTGACCGCCCAGGACGTTTTCCGCGAAGGCATCCGCCGGATTCTCGCGCGAGCCTAGGCCGGCTTGCGAATCTGGATGTCCGCCGCCGCGGCAGCAATCCGCGCGTTGGCCAATGCCATCAGCTTCTCGCAACAGCCGCTCATCGAAATGGTGATCTCGCGCAGTGCATCACCCTGAAAGTGCAGACGGGGCGGCTGACGATGATCGGGACAGCGAACACCCCGCAGTTTTTCTTTGGTGGATTGCTTAAACCGCTCGACGTGCAGGCTGTCGAAGTTCGTCACTACAGAACATTTTAGCATCTATCTGTTACAAACAAGAGACACCGATGTCGTTTCAATCCCGCCCGGAATTGTGTCTGTCTGACGGTGGTTTTGGAACCTGGCCTCCCGTTTCAGGGGAAAAACCTTCTCAAATAAGGGTCCGACCGGAACTTTTGGGGGCTTGACAACCGGTCCGACATGCTTAGAATGGGGATAATCTCTCTTCTTTCTACTTTCTATGCAGCCCTGCAATCACACCCGCACTGAAATGTTGGCCCGGCGTGACGGTGTGGACTATGTACGATGCCTGGATTGCGACCAGGTATTCGAAGCCGAGGACCTAGAAGCCATTCTTCCCGCCTACGACGAGGACGACCAACCCGCCGCCTAGCCAATCCCCTTCTTTGTGGCTGAGATTTCCCGGCCCCAACTGGTACCACATTGCTATCCAAAGGTTCCACGTAGTTTAGTGCAAGCGGCTCATGAAACTTCGCACGCAACCTGCCATCCTACATTCAGCAATGACTCCTCTTCGCATCGTCGCCATCGGAGGTGGAACCGGGCTTTCCACGCTTCTGCAAGGCTTGAAGCGGTACGCCCAAGAGCCCCGCGAAGTGGAAATCACCGCCATCGTTACGGTTACCGATGACGGCGGCAGCTCCGGACGCCTGCGCCGCGAATTTGACGTCCTGCCGCCCGGCGATATCCGCAATTGCATGGTAGCCCTTTCAGAAGATGAGGCTTTGCTCTCCAAACTGTTCCAATACCGCTTCTTAGAAGGACGCGGGCTGAAGGGACACAGCTTCGGCAACCTGTTCTTAACCGCCCTGACAAACCTGACAGGCGATTTTGTACAGGCAGTGAAAGTCTCCTCGGAGGTTCTAGCCAGCCTGGGCCGAATCTATCCTGCAACCAATACCAACGTGGTCCTCGAAGCCGAGCTGGAAAACGGATCTATCGTCAAAGGTGAGACTAAAATCGGAAAGAGCCGCTCCCGCATCCGGCGGATCCATTTGCAACCGCGCCGCTGCCAACCCCTTCCGGAAACCCTGGCAGCCATCGAAGACGCCGACCTGATCACCTTCGGACCCGGCTCTCTCTTCACCAGCATCATTCCCAACCTGCTGGTGGAGGGCATCGCACCGGCCATCCAGCGCAGCCGTGCTCTAAAAGCCTATTTCGTGAATCTCATGTGGCAACCCGGTGAGACCATCGGTTTCCGCGCTTCGGACCACCTGGAGGCGCTTCATCTCCATGCCGGCATGCCGCTCATTGACGTCGCCGTAGTGAATACCCGCGCCATCACGGCCCGCCAAAGACGCCGCTACGCCGCCCAGAAGGTGCGCTCGGTGCTCAACGACGTCGACCGCCTGGCGGAAATGGGGTTGCGGGTGATGGCCGCCGACCTGCTGGCTTCCGGGGACAGCGTGCGCCATGACCCGCGCGCCTCCGCCGAGGTTGCACTACAATTGGCAAAGCACGGGCAGATGGCCCGCCGCAGAGTACGAGTCCTCGGGGAGCGTTAGCTAACCTAAGTAAATGACATCCCAGACCAATGTGGTGATCCTGGCCGCTGGCCTTGGCACCCGGATGAAATCCAAGCGCGCGAAAGTGCTACATCGCGCCGGCGGCCTGTCGCTCATCGAGCATGTGGTACAAGCGGCCGGAGCCATCGCGCCTTCCAGAAACGCCACCGTTGTGGTGGGACACCAGGCCGATCAGGTTCGAGCGCTTCTGTCGCCTTCCGGCGTCCGTTTTGTGGATCAAACTGAGCAAAAGGGAACCGGCCATGCCCTGCTGGCCTGCCGAGCCTCGCTCGCTACCGAGCCGGGACTAGTGGTGGTCCTCTATGGCGATTGCCCTTTGCTTTCGCCAGCCACGCTCACGGAACTGGTTCGCCGGCAAACGGCGAGCGACTCTGCCGCCACCTTAATCACGACGCGGCTGGCCGATCCAACCGGCTACGGCCGCATCGTTTTCGGCGAGAAGGGCGACGTTCGCGCCATCGTGGAACACAAGGCAGCCACCCCCGCGCAGCTCGCAATCCCCTTCATAAACTCGGGAATCTATTGCTTCCGCGCAGGCCTGCTGTGGAAGCATCTGGTCGAAATCCAGCCTGACAATCCGGCCCATGAGTACTATTTGACCGACATCGTCGAGATCCTGGGCCGCGCCGGCCACACAGTGGCCGCGATGGAAGTGGAGAATTCGGCTGAGCTGTTGGGCATCAACACGCGTGTTGAGCTAGCCGAAGTGGACAAGATCTTCCGCCATCGAAAAGTACAAGAACTGATGCTCTCCGGGGTCACCATCGAGAAGCCCGAAACGGTGACCGTCGATTCGTGCGTTAGCATCGGCGAGGATTCCATCGTCGGACCCTTTGTGCAAATTCTGGGACGCACCGAAATTGGCGAAGACTGCCGCATCGGCGCTTGTTCTATCGTTGAAAACTCAACTCTCGCGTCAAATGTTGAAATAGCGCCGTTTTCGAGCGTCGCGGATACGCACATCGAAACCGGCGCGGCCATTGGACCCTTCGCACGCTTGCGGCAGGGAAACCGCGTGGGCAAAGGCGCGCGCATCGGCAATTTCGTCGAGCTCAAGAATACGCGCTTCGGCGCGGGCGCGAAAGCCAATCACTTGGCCTACTTGGGCGATTCCGACGTCGGCGATCGTACCAACATCGGCGCCGGCACCATCACCTGCAACTACGATGGCTTGAGCAAGCACAAAACTCAGATCGGCAAAGACGCTTTTGTGGGAAGCAATTCCACGCTGGTGGCGCCGCTCGAGATTGGCGATGGCAGTTATATCGGCGCGGGTTCGGTAATCACCCATCCCGTTCCACCGGAAGCGTTAGCCCTAGGGCGCTCCCGCCAGGTGAACAAAGAAGGCTGGGCCGCCAAAAGGAAAAAGAAGAAATAGCTTTCTAACAGGCTGCTGAAAAGCTATTCCGAGAAGTATCCAAAAAGCAATTGAGATCGTCTTTTCCTTATGCGCGGAGAAGACCAGACACAGCACGAGCTATTCGGATATGGATCGTTGGAGGAACGAGT